>QWBY01000048.1_pt1 | contig 88461 bp, 85 predicted proteins | sample 1972471 | NCBI WGS metagenome assembly QWBY01 (sample SAMN09866722, study PRJNA288562) | Human gut metagenome isolate term6_stool, whole genome shotgun sequencing...
CAGTAAAAATACTCGAAAGCACATAGAATAAGGCTTTACGAGCATTTAAGAAAATATAAAAAGATAATTAGAAATTTATACTTTGTTTCAAAGAAAAAAAGACTAAAAATGTTATAAATACAGCATCAATTAAACCTGTTAAAAATAATCCTAAAGATGTTCCGAAGCTTTCTAACATCGAACTTACAAATAAACTGCCGAAAGGGGCACTTCCCATATAAACAAATGTGTATAAACTCATAATTCTGCCCAAGTAATTTTTATTAGATGCAATTTGAATCGCAGTATTACAATTAACAAGGAAAAGTGTTACACTGAATCCCATAAAAATAAAAATTGTTATTGATATAAAGAAATTACTTATATAACTTACCGCCGACAGTTCAAGTCCGCAAAGAATAGCATTTATAAAAACCCATTTTTGGCTTAATTGTGTTTTTGCAGCAGCGGATATTAATCCTCCAATCATTGATCCGGTACCGAAACCGAAAAGAATAAACCCGAATCCGTTTACACCTGCATGTAAGACTCTATCTGCAAGTAACGGTCCGTATGAACCGAAGTTTAAGATTAATCCGCTAACTATAGCCAAAGCTATTAAATTGCATAAAATTATAGGTTTTGATTTTGCATGTGTTATGCCTTTTTTTATTTCTTGCGTTGCATTTTTTGTAATTGATGTGCTTATAGAAGATTGTGCTTTCATTTTTTTATATGCAATGAGTACGGGTATTATTGAAAGCGCATTTAAGAAAAAAATGATATCATAAGGAAAGAAATTTATAAGAAAAGCTGCTAATAAAGGACCAATCATTCTTGTTAAATTGAAATTTGTGGAGTTTAAACTTATTGCACTGTGAAGAGCATCTTTTCCGACAATATCAGGAAGAAAAGACAATCTTGTAGGCATGTCTATTGAATCTATTGTTCCTACAACGAATGCAAAGAATAAAATCCAATAATAATTTGCATGTCCGCTTAAAATAAGTATTCCTAAGCAAACAGATTGGATGATATACATACATTGTGTAACGGTTAAAATTTTTTTCTTGTCATGTCTGTCAATCCAGAAACCTATGAAAAGTGAAAAAATAAAACTTGGTAAAAATTGTACCGCTCCGAGTACACCAAGTAAAAATGCGGAATTTGTAATTTCATAAACAAGCCATTGTTGTGCCGTAAGTTGCATCCAAAATCCGATTAAAGCAACCCATTGACTTGACCAATATAACCTATAGTCCCTTACTTCAAGGGCAGGAAATTTGCTTATAAGATTCATTTTCACCTCTAAAATTATACTTTGATAAGAATATAATAGCATAAATTTGAAAGGATATATAAATGGCAAATAAAAAGAAATTATTTTATGCAGTTAAAGTAGGAAGAAATGTAGGAATATTTTCAGATTGGGAAATATGTAAACAACAAGTTATTGGTTATCCCAATGCTGTATATAAAGGTTTTTATAATAAAAAAGATGCTGAAGAATTTTTGTTTGAAAATAATTCTATAAAAGAAGAAAGTAATGAAAATAATATAATTGCATATGTAGACGGTTCTTATATACCTTCAAAACCGGAATGTTTTTCTTTCGGAGTGGTTTTAATTGAAAATGGAAAAATTGAAAAATATTCAAAAAAAATCATCAACAAAGAAGAAGCAATGATGCGAAATGTTGCAGGAGAAGTTTATGGGGCAATGTATGCAATAAATTTATGTTTAGAAAGAAAAGGTAAAGTGCTTAATTTATATTATGATTATACAGGTATAGAAAAGTGGTGTACGGGTGAATGGAAAGCAAATAAAATATTAACTAAAAAACTTAAATTATTTTATGAAACAATAAAAGATAAAATAGATATAAGATTTCATAAAGTCGAAAGTCATACGGGTGTTAAATATAATGATTTGGCGGATTCTCTTGCAAAAGACGCCTTATTTAATTAAAAAAGCATTTTCCTAAATCGTTAATGATTTGAGGAAAATGCTTTTTATTAATTCCATGCAGCTTCTATTGTACCTTTGAATGTTTCTTTTATAAATTGTTTTACTGCGTCGGATTGATATGCAGATACAAATGTTTTGTAGTTTTCATTATCTTTATCTTTTGCACGTGTAGCAATTATCATTACTGCAAGGGGATTGTCTTTATCTTCAAAGAAAATACCTTTTTCTTGTGGAGATATTCCGGCACTTTGTACAAAATTCATTGTAATAACTGAAGCATCAACATCATCTAAGCTTCTTGGTAATTGCGCTGCTTCTATTTCTTTAAAATTCAAATTTTTCGGATTAGAAACTATATCAGCAGGAGTAGCTTTTATTCCAACGCCTTCTTTTAATTTAATTAAACCTGCCTGTTCAAGTAATTGTAATCCTCTACCTTCATTGGTAGGGTCATTTGGAATTGAAACAGTTGCATTATCAGGTATATCATTTACATTCTTGTAATTGTTGCTATAAATACCCATTCTCATCAAAATAGCATTTCCTATATTAACTAAATCAGTATTATGCTGTTTGTTAAAATTTTCAAGAAAGGGCTTATGTTGATATACAGCGATATCTATGTCGCCATCTGATAAGGCCTGATCCGGAGTAATATAATCTGAAAATTCTTTTACATGTATAGTCAGACCATGTTTTTCCGCTTCTTTTGCTGCTGCTTCTACTACTTGCGCATGTGGACCGGCAGTTGCACCTACTGTAATTTCATTTTTAGTTGAGGATGCGGAACCACATCCTGATAATAAAATGGCTGCAGATAATATTGCAATGCCTCCTAATAAAAACTTCTTTTTCATAAAATAACCTCCATTATTTTTTATTCGTTTTACGTGATAAGTAGTTTCCTGCGAATTGAACAAGTTGAACTATCACGATTAACACTATTATTGTGACAATCATAACGTCTGCTTGAAAACGTTGATATCCGTAACGTATAGCAAGATCTCCAAGACCGCCGCCGCCAATTGTACCTGCCATTGCACTGGTTCCTATAAGAGTTACTATAACAACCGTTATATTTTCTATCATTGAGGGTAATGCTTCAGGAATAATTACTTTTTTTATAATTTGCAAAGGTGAAGCGCCCATAGATTTTGCTGCTTCAATCAATCCTACAGGAATTTCACGCACTGAAGTCTCTATTAATCTTGCAGTATAAGGTATAGATGCAATTGTTAATGGAATTATTGCTGCATTCGTTCCGATTGATGTTCCTGCAATCATTCGAGTTATAGGAATAATTGCTACCATAAGAATTATAAAAGGTATTGACCGAATTATATTTACTATAAACGATAACGGTTTATTGCAAAATGAACATGAAAGAATTTTTCCTTTTTCAGTAACTACAAGCAATATACCTAAAGGTATGCCAATAACTGCAGATAAAAGAGAGGAAACAAACAACATGTATAAAGTTTCTGCCAATGATTTAAATAAAAGATTAATTATTATTGGAGACATACCCTAAGACCTCACTTTCTATAGGAAGTGTTTTCAAATATTTAAATGAGTTTTCTACATTATTTTCAGCGCCGTCAAGTAAAATAATTAATGTTCCAAACGGTGTTTCTTGAATGTAATCGATATTAGCATATAATATACTGACATTTAAATTATAAAAACGAATTAAATGCTCAATAATAGGTTCATTTGTGACAGCACCTTTAAATGATAATGAGAGTACCATTTTATCGCCTGCAGCATGTTTTGTTTTTATCATGCTATAAAATTCTGAATCTTCAGGTAAGTTTAAACTTGTTGAACCTATAAATTTTTTTAGCGTTTCAGTTTTTGGATTGCTGAAAAGATTTATTACAGAGCCTTCTTCTATAATTTTTCCGTTTTCTATTACAGCTACATGATTTGCTATTTTTTTAATAACTTCCATTTGATGAGTTATTAAAATTATTGTTATTCCAAGTTTTTTGTTTATTTCTTTTAATAAATCTAAAATTGATTTTACAGTTTCAGGATCAAGTGCACTTGTAGCTTCATCCGATAAGAGAATGGAAGGTTGAGTTATTAATGCTCTTGCTATTCCTACACGTTGTTTTTGTCCTCCTGAAAGTTGTGAAGGATATTTATTTTTATGATTTGTCAAGCCTACTAATTCAAGCATTGAATTTATGCGTTTTTCTTGCTCTTCTTTAGGTGTATTTGATAATTCTAAAGGGAAAGCGATATTCTTATATACGGTACGATTTGAAAGAAGGTTGAAGTGTTGAAAAATCATTCCGATTTTTTTTCTTTCATTACGTAATTCTTTTTCTGATAATTTAGTAATATCTTTACCGTTTATGATAACTTCTCCCGATGTAGGAGTTTCAAGCATGTTTATGCAACGTATTAAGGTAGATTTACCGGCACCTGATTGGCCGATAATTCCAAATATTTCACCTTCTTTTATTTTTATATTTATATCGTTTAAAGCATTAGTTTTATTATCATAAGTTTTATAAACATTTTTCAGTTCTATCATGCGTTCTCCTTATAAATTTAATAAAAAAACTTTCAACGGAATGATGAAAGTTGTTTAATGTTCATCTTTCGGGAAATCCGATGGAATTGGCACCGTTTCAGTATGAATGGTTGCCGTAGCTTCATAGGGCCAATCCCTCAGCTACTCTTGATGAAATATTCAGTTGTTGTAAAGTTAGCTTATATTACTATTTATTTTCAAATGTGTCAATAGTTTTTATATTAGATTTTGATATAGTTTTGATATAGTTTTGATATAGTTTTATTTAATGATATAATCAATTAAAGAGATATTTAAATAAAGGAGTATGCTATGGGAGTAAATCAGCGTTTAGTAAATCCTATTACAGACAAACTTTTTGATGCTATACTTATGCTTGAATCAAGAGAAGAATGTTATGAATTTTTTGAAGATTTATGCACTATAAGTGAATTGAAAGATATGTCGCAACGATTAGAAGTTGCAAGACTTTTAAAAGAAGGTGCAAAATACGATAAAATAGAAGAAAGTACCGGGGTAAGCACAGCAACTATTTCACGTGTGAAAAAATGTTTGAAATATGGTGCTGACGGATATGTAAAAATTTTGAAAAGAATGGAAGAGGCTTCTGACGATAAATAATTTAACTTGACAATACAATAATAAAGTTTTATATTATTGTTAAATGTAATGAAAGAGAAATGCGTTACAAATGAAATTATTAGAGAGTCTGTGGTTGGTGGGAACAGATAATTTTTTTGTAGACGATACCGCTCTTGAACAGAAAATTTGAAATTAAGTAGAATTTTCCGGTTTGCATCGTTATTTGCTTAGGAGAGAAGCATTTGCTTTAATTGGGTGGAACCGCGGAATTTAACTTTCGTCCCTTGAGGACGAAAGTTTTTTATTTTTAAAGGAGTGTAATTATGATTACTATTGAATTGAAAGACGGGAGTAAATTAAGTTTTGAAGAACCGATTACTCTGTTTGAAGTTGCAAAAAAAATTTCACGAAGCTTAGCTAAAGAAGCACTTGTTGCAAAAGTTGACGGTAATGTTACAGATTTAAGAAATTTAATAAAAGATGGTACAAAAATTGAGTTTTGCACAAAAAATGATCCTGAAGGTTTGGCTGCATTAAGACACACTGCTGCGCATGTTATGGCACAAGCCATACAGCATTTATATCCGGGAACAAAATTTGCTATAGGACCTGCAATATCTACCGGATTTTATTATGATATAGAATCTGAACACGTATTTAAACAGGAAGATTTTCCTGCCATTGAAAAAGAAATGTCAAAGATAATTAAGCAAAATTTACATCTTGATAAAAAAGTGGTTTCAAGAAAAGAAGCTTTGGATTTCTTTAAAAATAAAGAGCAAGATTACAAAATCTTATTAATTAATGATATGCCTGAAGATACAGAACTTTCTATCTATACACAAGGTGATTATGATGATTTATGTCGAGGCGGTCATGTAGATAATACAGGTAAAATTAAAGCTTTTAAGCTCTTAAGTGTTGCAGGTGCTTATTGGCGTGGTGACGAAAATAATGTTATGCTTCAACGTATTTACGGTACAGCATTTTTTAATAAAGAAGACCTGGAACATTTCCTATTTGTTCGTAGCGAAGCTGAAAAGCGTGATCATCGTAAATTAGGTAAACAATTAGATTTATTCAGTTTTCATGAGGAAGGTCCGGGATTTCCATTCTTTCATCCAAAGGGAATGGTTATAAGGAATTTGCTTATTGATTATGAACGCGAATTGTTTAGAAAATATGGGTACGAAGAAATAGTTACACCTATTATTTTATCTAAAAATCTTTGGCTGCAGTCAGGTCATTGGGATCACTATAGAGAAAACATGTATTTTACAAAAATAGATAACGAAGACTATGCAGTTAAACCTATGAATTGTCCCGGTGGAATATTATATTTTAAGACACAACAAAGAAGTTATCGTGATTTACCTAAACGTGTGGGTGAATTCGGTTTAGTTCATCGTCATGAATTACATGGTGCTTTACATGGTTTATTCCGTGTAAGAAATTTTACTCAAGATGATGCACACATATTTATGACACCTAAAGATATGGAAAGTGAAGTTATTTCCGTAGTAAATATGTTTAAAGAATTGTATGATGTTTTCGGACTTAAATATCATATTGAGTTATCTACAAGACCTGAAAATTCTATGGGTTCAGATGAACTTTGGGAAATTGCTACAAATGCATTAAGAAATGCAATTGAGAGTACAAACGTTTCATACAGAATAAATGAGGGGGATGGTGCGTTTTACGGTCCGAAATTGGATTTCCATATAGAAGATTCATTAGGACGTACATGGCAATGTGGAACAATTCAAATGGATATGCAATTACCTGAACGTTTTGATGTAACTTACGTAGGAGAAGATGGTGAAAAACATCGTGCAGTTATGATTCATCGTGCAGGATATGGTTCATTAGAACGTTTTATAGGTATATTAATCGAACATTACGCAGGTGCTTTCCCGACTTGGTGTGCGCCTGTTCAAGTTAAAATTATTCCGGTTTCAGAAAATTATCATAATTATGCTCAAGAAGTATATAAAAAGATGTTTGAACAAGGTATACGTGTAGAAATAGATAAAGGTAACGATACCTTGGGATATAAAATAAGAAAAGCACAAATGGAAAAAATTCCTTACATGGTTGTTGTAGGAGAAAAAGAATCAAATTCAGGAAATATATCAGTAAGAAGTAGAGAAAAAGGTGATGAAGGAACTGTAGATATAAATAAATTTATTGAGCTTATATTAAATAAGATGAAGGAAAGAAAATAATGTAAAGCTTGACAAAAGTTATATGTAAATGTTAGTATTTGTATGTTATTGCAAGCAGAAGTCATCCGCTTCTCACCTTACAAGACGAAAAGTTACTAAGGTATTGAAAGGAATTTAAAGCGGGCGATTTGTTTCGTCCGTTTTTTACTTGCAATAGAATGTATATTCTAAATGGAGGTGAAAACAATAGCAAAGGAACTTAACATCAATGAACAAATTCGTGCTCGTGAAGTACGAGTTGTTACTGATGAAAATGAGCAATTAGGAATAATGAATATTGGTGATGCTTTAGCTGAAGCTGACGATAGAGGACTTGATTTAGTTGAAGTTGCTCCTAATGGAAGGCCACCGGTATGTCGTATTATGAATTACGGTAAATATCGTTATGAACAGCAAAAGCGTGAAAAAGAAGAAAAGAAAAAGCAAAAAGTTTTTCAAGTAAAAGAAGTAAAACTTCGTCCCAATATTGAAGATCACGATTTTTATGTTAAGTTAAAAAGTGCGCAACGTTTTTTATCCGATGGAAATAAGGTTAAAGTAACAATTATGTTCAGAGGTAGAGAAATGACGCATCCCGAGCTTGGGAGTAATGTGCTTGAACGTGTAATTAAAGAATTAGGTGATAAAATAATTTGCGAAAAATCACCTAAACTTGAAGGTCGTAATATGACGATGGTAATTGCACCTAAAGCTTAAAAAAGGAGAATAATGATATGCCAAAGATGAAAACCTGCCGTTCCGCGGCTAAACGTTTTAAAGTTACAGGATCAGGTCAAATTAAGAGAAATAAGGCTTTCCGTAGCCATATTCTTGAAAAGAAATCTCCAAAGAGAAAGAGAAATTATAGAAAAGCAGCATTAATTTCGAAGGCTGATTACAAACGTATAGCGAAATTATTGCCTAAGAACTTTTAATTGAAAAAAGGAGGAATTCGAGAATGGCAAGAGTAAAAAGCGGAATTACAAGTCACGCTAGACATAAGAAAATTTTGAAGTTGGCTAAAGGATACAGAGGTGCACGTCATGCACAATTTAGAAAAGCCAATGAATTAGTTATGAAAGCTCTTTACTATGCAAGAAGAGATCGTAGAGCAAAGAAGAGAGAATTTCGTAAACTTTGGATTGTTCGTATTAATGCAGCAGCTCGTCAAAACGGTATTAATTACAGTACATTAATTTCAGGTTTGACAAGAGCAGGTGTAGAAGTTAATCGTAAAATGATGAGTGAGTTAGCTATCAGCGATCCGGCAGGATTTACAAAACTTGTAGAAATTGCAAAAAATGCATAATAAAAATGTGATTATATAACAAATACCGGGATAAGGATATATTTCTTTACCCCGGTATTTGTTATATATAAAAAAGCTCGCAACAATGCGAGCTTATAACGCTTATCTACTTACTTGAACTTTATGTTACTTTGCAAAAAGTGAATGGCGGAGCGGGTGGGATTCGAACCCACGGTACCCTAAGGTACAACTGATTTCGAGTCAGCCCCGTTATGACCACTTCGATACCGCTCCATATTTAACGTATTTTGTTTTTAAAAAAATCACATACCAATTGTTTACAAGTGTTTTCTTCAATTCCTGATACGACAGATAAAGTATGATTCATCGATGAATCTTTACCTATTTTATATTTTGAGATAATGCCGCCATATAAATCATTAAAAGCACCGAAAACTAATCGATCAATGCGTGAGTGCATAATAGCACCGGCACACATAGGACACGGCTCTATGGTAACATAAAGAGTGCAACCCGTCAAACGAGAGGTATTTAGTAATTTAGAAGCTTTTTTTATGGCAAGTATCTCTGCATGATCAAAAATATTTTTGTTTTTTTCGCATTCATTATAACTGTTTGCAATAATAATATCTTTATAAGTTATTATTGCGCCTATAGGCATTTCATTATTCATATAGGCCTTTTTAGCTTCTTGGATAGCAAGTGTCATATAATCTTTATCATTCATAATTAGCCTCTATTTATATTTAGATTTTTATAATCAAATAAATGATAGCATAATGTTTTAGTTGCAACAATAAGTGAAAAAATAATATCCTTAAAAGAACTTGTACTGGATTATTTTAAAATAACGATGTACAATAAAAGAAAATTAGAATAAATATTATAGAGAGGTATATTTATGGAAAAAGAAAATCGCAAAAATTTAAAAGGTGAAAAATTTGAAAAATTCTTAAAAGAAAAAGAGATTAAATTTTTCTCTGTTGAAGAAGGAACGGACGCTAACAATACAAAAATATTTCGTTCTTTCATAGAAACTGAAGGACAAAGATTGCCGACAGTTATTATTACAGATAATACATTGTACAGTATTATAAGAGTTCAACTTATTCCATCTGTTGTAAAAGATGATAATAAAGCTGAAATATTGGAATATTTGAATAAATTGAATAGAAGCTATAAGGTTTTTAAATATGTAGTATCTGAAGATGGTTCAGTATTTTTAGATGCATGCATACCATGTACTGAAGATGGATTTGATGCAGAAGTTATTTGGGTGATTTTAGAAGTAATAGTTGATCACTTACAAGAAGAATTTAAAAAAATAATGAAAGAAATTTGGGACTAAACGAAAAAGCAACTCTGAAAAGAGTTGCTTTTTAAATGATAACAAAATATAGAAAGTGAGAATTAAACGTGCTAAAATAAAATAAGAAAATAATTATAAGGAAAGTTAAAATCATGTCTAAGTATAAATGGAATTTAGAAGAAAAAAATAAAGAAGTGGCAGTAATACCTGATTTTTTTAAAAAAGAAAATATTTCCGATGAATTGGCAAGAATAATGATAAGAAGAGGTATAAACAGTGAAGATATACTGATTCCTTTTCTTCATGGTAGTTTAAATGAACTTGAAAATCCATTTGTAATGAAAGGAATGAAAAGTGCAGTTGATCGAATTTTAATTGCAATAAATAAAAATGAAAATATTGTAATTTTTGGAGATTATGATGTTGACGGTATTACTTCAACATCTATTTTATATCGTTTCTTTAAAAATTTAGGTGTAAACGTAGGTTATTACATACCTGATAGAGAAACTGAAGGGTATGGACCTAATGTTAATGCGATAAATAATTTAGCAAAAAAATATGATTTACTTATAACGGTAGATTGTGGTATAGCCGCTGCCAAAATTTTTAAAGAAGCATCAAAAGATATAGATGTAATTGTCACAGATCATCATATGCCTCCTGATGAGCTTCCGGATGTTATTTCAGTAATAGATCCGCATCAAAAAGATTGTGAATATCATTTTAGTGAAATGGCAGGTTGTGGAGTTGCTTATTCTTTATGTAGAGCTATTTATTTAAAAAAGTTCAATAAAGATTATTTTAACGATATAGAATTAGTTGCATTAGGTACAATTGCCGATGTAGTTTCTTTAACAGATGAAAACAGAATATTTGTAAAAGAAGGATTAAAACGTTTAATAAATACTGAAAATAAAGGCCTTAAAGCATTATTATATGAAACAGGAATTTTAAAAGAAAACGAAGAAAATCAGAAAAAAATGATACGTTCAGAAAATATATCATTTATTATTGCACCGAGATTAAACGCGGCAGGAAGAATAAATCACGCAAAAATTGGGGTTGAACTTCTTACGTCAACAAATGATTGTAAAGCAAAAGAGTTGGCGAAAAAACTTTGTGAAATAAACTCTGAACGTCAAAAAATAGAGCGTGAAATTTACGGATATGCTCAAGATATTGTGAAAAAGAAAGATTTGTCCAAAGAAAAAACTATTGTTATTGCAGGTGAAAATTGGCATCCGGGAGTAATAGGAATTGTAGCATCAAGACTTTTAGATACTTACAATAAACCTTCTTTTGTAATATCAATTAAGGGCGGTGTAGGTAAAGGTTCTTGTAGAAGTATTCCAGGATTTAATATTTATGAAGCTTTAAAAGCACATTCTGATATATTATTACAATTTGGCGGACATAAAATGGCTGCAGGATTCAGTATAAAAGAAGAAAATATTAAACTATTTGAAGAAAGAATGATTAAGTATACAAATGAAAAAATAACGGATGAAGATTGTATTCCTATACTTGAAATTGAAGAGAATATATCTTTAAATGAAATTACATTAGATTTTATTCGTTCATTAGATATATTGGAGCCTTTTGGGTGTGATAATCCTAAACCTTTATTTTTAAGTAAAGAAATTCTTGTAAATAGGACACGTAGAATAGGAAATGAAAATAAGCATTTTAAATTCAGTACTTTTAATAATAAAGAAGAAATAGAAGGTGTTTTTTGGAATTACGAAAATAATTCATTTTGCAATCAAGGACAATTGATTGATGTAGTTTATGAACCTGAAATTCATAATTGGTATGGTGAACATGTACAATTAAATTGTAAAGATATTGAAATTTCGTATGAATCTACATTAAATAGAGATATTTTGGTTAAAATATATAATAGTTTGAGAAAATGTAATATAAGAGATTTAAACGAAAATAAATTAGTTGAATTCATTTTTGAAGATGTTAATTATTCTATCAATAAAGTTGTAATAAAATTGGGTTTGAAAGTATTCGTTGAATTAGGAATTTTATCGATTTTTTATAAAAAATATGAGCTTTTTTATAAATTGAATTTCTTTAATAAAAAATTTAATCTTGAAGATTCTGAAACATATAAAAAATATAATAATTGCTAAGGTGATTTAATGAATAAAAATTTATTTCTGAATGAAGACAAAAATTTAATAGCTAATGATTTAGTAGATACAACTATATATACGGATGCATCTGCATCAAAACTTGCAGATTTTTTGATGCGACATAATCAAAAATGTGAAAATAATAAAAATCTTTCTGAAACTTATTATGAAAAAGCAATTGAAGATGCATATAAAAAATTAATTAATAGAGTTAAAAAGTATATTTCAAATCAAGATGATATAAATTTTATAAAAAAAGCATTTGAATTGGCAAATAAAGCACATTCCGGGCAAAAACGCGCAACAGGAGAGCCGTATATATTTCATCCTTTATCAGTTGCATATATTCTTTCTGAGTTAGAATTAGATAGAAATGCAATTGTGGCGGCATTATTACATGATGTAGCTGAAGATACGGATACAACTTTAGAAGATATAGAGAATCAATTTGGTAAAGAAATAGCATTTCTGGTTGATGGAGTTACAAAACTTTCGCAATTCAAGTATAAAAATAAAGAAGATCAGCAGCTTGAAAATTTCCAAAAAATGTTTTTGGCTATGGCAGAAGACGTTCGTGTAGTTATTATTAAACTTGCCGACAGATTACACAATATGAGAACACTTTGGGTTTTTCGTAAAGAAAAAAGACAACGTGTTGCTAAAGAAACAATAGAAATTTATGCCCCTCTTGCACATAGATTAGGAATATATAATATAAAATGGGAACTTGAGGATTTATGTTTTCATTACTTATATCCTGAAGATTATTATGATTTAGTTAGTCAAATGCGAGAAAAAAGACAAGTTCGTGAAGCTATTGTAGAAGATACAATGCATGTTTTAAAGGAAAAAATTGATGAAACAAATATAAAAGCGGTTATTACAGGAAGACCTAAACATTTTTATAGTATATATAAAAAAATGAAGCGTGATAATCGAGAATTATCACAAATTTATGACCTTTATGCAGTTCGTGTAATTGTAGATACTATACCGCAATGCTATGCAGTATTAGGTATAGTGCATTCTCTGTGGAAACCTTTACCGAAACGATTTAAAGATTATATTGCGGTACCAAAACCTAATATGTATCAATCTTTGCATACAACTATCATAGGTACTAAAGGACAACCTGTAGAAATTCAAATACGTACATGGGAAATGCATCATGTTTCTGAATACGGTATTGCTGCACACTGGAGATATAAAGAAGGAAATTCAAATAATTCACAAAAATTTGACTCTAAAATAGGTTGGTTGCGCAGAATTTTGGAATGGCAAGACACCGAAAATCCCAAAGAACTTATGAATGCTGTCAAATTAGACGTATTTTCTGATGAAGTATTTGTATTTACACCTAAAGGAGATGTAATAAATCTACCTAAAGGATCTACCTCTATTGATTTTGCATATCGTATACATACTGATGTAGGCAATCATTGTGTAGGAGCGAAGATTAATAATAAAATTGTTCCATTGGAAACGAAATTAAAAAACGGTGATATTGTAAGTATAGTAACTTCAAAAACAGGCAAACCGAGTTATGACTGGTTAAATATGGTTTGTGCAACAGAAAGTAAGTCAAAGATACGCAATTGGTTTAAGCGTGAAAACCGTGGAGAAAATATACGTAGAGGAATTGAGTTACTTACAGCAGAAGCAACTAAGTTAGGCTATGATTGGAAAAAAATTTATACACATGATTGTATAAATTCAGCGGCTAAAATATATTCCAATTCATCTGTAGATGATATGATGGCATCTATCGGTTACGGAGGATTATCTTCACGAAGTGTTATTTTAAAAATAATAGATTTTTATGAAAAAGATTTGAATCCGGATAAAATATTAAAGCAAAAAACACTAAAAACACTTGAAGGTTTAAAGGGAAATAATAAAAATAAAACACATAGCAACGGTATTTTAGTAAAAGGTGAAAAAGATTTACTTGTAAGATTGGCAAAATGTTGTAATCCGTTACCTGGTGATCCAATTATAGGGTATGTAACAAGAGGCCGTGGAGTATCGGTACATTGTGCCGATTGTTCAAATGCACTCAATCTGTTTGAACAAGGTCGTAGAATTTATGTAGAATGGTCTAATCAAATAGTAAGTAAATTCTTAGTTAATATAGAAGTAATAAGTTATGACAGAAGTGGACTAATGTCAGAGGTGTTATCTGTATTTACCGAATTGAAAATGTCAGTTTCTACTGCCAATGTAAATGTAAATGAAAACGGTGTTGCAAAAATGGATTTGGGAATACAAGTAAAAGATTTGCAACAATTAGAATATATTATGACAAAAATACGTAGAATAAAAGGTGTACGTTTTGTAAGACGTATTCATTCAAAATAAAGGAGTAAATATGCGTGCGGTAATTCAAAGATGTAATTGGGCTCGTGTAGTAAATGATGGGGTTGAAACTTCAAAAATAAGTAAGGGTATGTTGGTATTATTAGGTGTAAAAAAGGGCGACACGGAAAAGGATTGTGAATATATTTGCAATAAAATTATTAATATGCGAATTTTTGAAGATGAAAACGAAAAAATGAATAAATCATTACTTGAAAGTGGTGGAGAATTATTATTAGTTTCACAATTCACATTATATGGAGATGTAAGACATGGTAGGAGACCGGGATTTATAGAAGCTGAATTACCTGACCGTGCTAATGAATTATATGAAAAGACTGTGGAAATGTGTTCAAAATATGTTAAAGTAGGAACCGGTAAATTTCAAACAGATATGAAAGTATCTTTAGAAAATGATGGACCTGTAACTATACTTTTAGATAGTCAAAAAATGTTTTAGGTAATATATGAAAATAGAAAAAGTAATTCTTGGCCCGCTTCAAAATAATACTTATATTATTTATTTTGAAAATATAAATGAAGTTGTCGTTATAGATCCTTCTTTTGATGTTGAAAATATTTTGTCTGAAATTAAAAAATCAAACATAAAAATTAAAGCTATACTTTTAACACATGCACATATAGATCATATTGCCGGAATTTTAAAAATAAAAGAAAGTTTTCCTGATGCAAAAGTTTATATGGGAGAAAAAGAACAAAAAACACTTTTAAATTCGAATTTTAATTTATCATATTTATTTCCAGGAACGTTAATTTATGATAAAGTAGATTTTTTACTAAAAGATGGAGAAAAATTAAATTTTGGAAATGTCGAATTTGAAATAATAACAACACCGGGTCATACAATAGGAAGTATTTGTTATTATATAAAATCTGAAAATATATTATTTACAGGTGATACTTTGTTTTATAAAACAATAGGACGCTCAGATTTTCCGGGTGGTAATTTTATACAACTTGTTAACAGTATAGTAAATAGATTGTTTACATTACCTGATAATACAGATGTTATGCCCGGACATGGAATTACAACTTCTATTAAATTTGAACGTGAAAATAATCCGTTTGTAAGAGGTACTTAGTATGAGAAAAGGAACCGAGTTTTGGCTTAGAGTAACAATAGTTGTTTTTTTTGGTATTTTATTATTTTTTGCCCCTGTTGTTGTATTCCCTTTCGGAATATCACTATTTTTAGCCATACTGTTAAATCCGCTTGCTAAATTTATACAAAAAAATATATTAAAGCTTAAAATTAAATGGTTTCCATATGATTTTTCGATAATTATTTCTTTTATAGTTTTTATTACGATTGTATATTCTATCGGAGTTCATATTTTTGTACCCTTTATTAATGAATTAAGAGCATTTATAAAAAATGTTCCTGACACATTAAATGCATTACAACAGCTTATGATGTCTTTAGAAAAGAATTACTCATTAAGTCTTTTACCTCCTGAAGTTAAAACGGTTATAGCAAGAGTAATTCAAAATATAGGTGAGTATACATTAAAATTGGCACAATTCAGTATATCTGCAGTGTTTAGCGTTGCAAGCACATTACTTGAATTGATTGTCGTTCCTTTTATAACTTTTTATTTTATGAAAAAAGGTAGTGTGTTTAAAGATTTATTTATTTCTTTATTTCCTGAAAGATATAGTAATCGTTTAAATATTTTATTTTCAGAAATATATAATGTTTTGCATGCTTATATAAGAGGACAATTATTGCTTTCTGTAATTATGACTATATTTGTTTGTATAGGAATGAGTATGTTTGACATACCATATCCTTTGGTTATAGGTTTATTGGCAGGTGTTCTTGAGATGATACCTATTGTAGGACCTATTATCGGAGCATTACCACCTATAGTTTTAGGACTTCTTCAAGGCACGTCTACAGCGATTCAAGTTACTATATTTTATATTTTTGTACAGCAATTAGATGCACATTTAATTATGCCGAAATTAATGGGGTCTATAATCAAAGTACATCCTATAGTAATTATTGCCGGAGTATTAATAGGAGGACAATTATACGGTGTAATAGGAATGATGGTTTCTGTACCGTTTATAGCTGTGCTTCAAATTGTATTAAGGCATATGTGGTTTTATGAACGTTACAAATAATTCTAAAGGAAGTGTAATTATGAAAAAATCTACGGCCATGAATATTTTAAAAAAGAAAATTCGTGAACACAAATTTAAATTTACAACGCAAAGACAAACTATATTGCAAGCATTTCTTGATAGTTCTGAAAATCATTTAAGTGCAGAAGATGTGTTTGAAATAGTACATAAATCTAATCCTGAAATAGGATTGGCAACAATATATAGATCTTTGGAGTTATTTACTTTTTTAGATTTATTAAAAAAGCTTGATTTTGGCGACGGTAGAAGCCGTTATGAATTAAATGATCATAATTTAGCAAATTCACATTATCATTTAATTTGCTTGAATTGTGGAAAAGTTTTTGAATTTTCCAGAGATTTTATGGATGATGTAAAACATAAGATTAAAAACGAAACAGGATTTAATATTGTCGACTATCAACTTAAATTTTATGGATACTGTGAATATTGTGCTTTAAACGAATAATTACTGTTTGATTATGATTATTTACAACATTTTACATAATGTAGTAAAATGTTTATGTTATTTTAATCTAAATGATGCGATTTATTTAATATCACTAAAATTAAAATTATTACAGTACTTAAAATGTATATATAATAATTTTGAATTTTGATATTTTCTTGCAAAAGAATTAACTAAAGGATATTATTATTAATAAATATATTGAGAGGTGCAAAACATGGAAACAATGACAGGCATGCGTAGAACTTGTGAATGTAGCAATGTATCTATTGCTGAATGCGGAAAAGAAGTTACATTGGCAGGTTGGGTTCAAACAAGACGTGATCATGGCGGTTTGATTTTTATAGATCTTAGAGATCGTTCCGGTATAGTTCAATTGGTATTCAGTCCACAACATGGTGAAGAAGCTTTCCATAAAGCGGAAGATGTTCGTTCCGAATATGTACTTGCTGTAAAAGGTGTTGTTCGCGAGCGAAGTGAAGATACAATAAATGAAAAGATGAAAAACGGTAATATTGAAGTAGTTGTATCTGAAATGAGAGTTTTAAACAAATCAAAAACACCTCCTTTTTACGTAGAGGATGGAATTGACGTAGATGAGAATATCCGTTTAAAACATCGTTATATTGATTTAAGACGTCCGGAAATGCTTAATCATTTAATTATGAGACATAAAATTGTTCATAACATAAGAGAATATATGAACAAGCATGGATATTTAGAAATTGAAACACCTATATTGACTAAGAGTACACCTGAGGGTGCTCGTGACTATTTAGTTCCTAGCAGAGTAAATCCCGGAGAATTTTTTGCATTACCGCAATCTCCACAACTTTTTAAACAATTGTTAATGGTATCAGGTGTTGAAAAATATTTCCAAATAGCAAGATGTTTTAGAGATGAAGATCTTCGTGCGGACAGACAACCTGAATTTACTCAATTGGACATAGAAGTTTCATTTGAAGATCAAGAGTACATTCTTTCATTGATGGAACGTATGATGCAGCAGTTATTTAAAGAAATATTAAATATAGATGTGCCGGTTCCATTTAAGAGAATTAAATGGGATGATGCTATGAATCTTTATGGCTCTGATAAACCTGATTTAAGATTTGACATGCATTTTTATGATGTGACAGATTTATTGCGTGAATGTGACTTCAAAGTTTTCCGTTCGATTGTAGATAACGGTGGTGTTATTAAAGCAATCAATGTTAAAGGATATTCAGATATACCTAGACGTGATTTAGATGATCTTGTTGATTATGTAGGTCGTTATGGTGCTAAGGGCATGGTTTGGATGGGATTCCAAAAAGACGGAAAATTAAAATGCCAAGTAACCAAATTCTTAGGTGAAGAAAAAGTTAGAGAAATTGGAAGATTCTGTGAAGCCGAAGAAGGTGATTTGTTATTATTAATCGCTGATAAACCCAAGATTGTTGCACATGCATTGGGAGAGTTACGATTGGAAATGGCTCGTAGAAGAAATCTCATAAATGAAAATGAATTTTGCTTCCGTTGGGTTACGGATTTCCCGATGTTCGAATATAATGAAGATGAAAAACGTTATGTAGCAGAACATCATCCGTTTACCGCACCTAGAGATGAAGATATACAATATTTAAAAACAGATCCTTCGAAAGTATATGCAAAAGCTTATGATATGGTTCTTAACGGAACTGAAATCGGTGGAGGTAGTTTGCGTATATATCAACCTGAATTACAGAAACAAGTATTTGAGGCAATAGGATTAAGTGATGAAGAAGCTGAAGAAAGATTCGGTTTCTTATTAGAAGCTTTCCAATACGGAGCACCGCCTGAATTAGGTATAGCATTCGGATTGGATCGTTTAGTTATGTTAATGCTTAAATGTAAGTCAATTAGAGATGTTATTGCGTTTCCTAAAACGCAAAGTGCAATTGATCCGTTGACTCAGGCGCCTTCAGGAGTATCTGATAAACAGTTGAGAGAACTGCACATAAAAACATCAATAAAAACAGAAAAAGATTTGTTTTAATCGGTAAACGTTTTGGTGCGTATACTTGAAAAAAAAACATACCTTTGATAAACTGAAATTAAGAAAACCCCTGCTGTGCACGTGCAGCTTTATATTTTGAACCAACACCTTTATTTAGGGAGTTCAAGTTGAATTGTGGCGTTAAAGCCCCTTAAAGGGGACTAACAAAATGTTTCAGGAGAACACCCACCTGCAATTATGCAGACTCAAAATACAGCATCAACGACATGGTGGGGATTGTGAATTATTAGCCGCTAAGGGAACTTAGCGGCTTGTTTTTATAGAGGCAATTATGGATTCTTTATTTGATATTAAACAAGATAATACTTATATTCCGCTTGCAGACAGAATGCGTCCCGATAAACTTGAAGATATTGTAGGTCAAAAAAATTCAATAGGAAGTCAATCTTTTTTATATAAAATGATTTGTAAAGATTTAGTACCGTCTTTATTATTATTCGGACCACCCGGATGCGGTAAAACAACTATTGCAAAAGTTATAGCAAGTACTACAAAATCAAATTTTATAAAGTTTAATGCTACTGAAAATGGAATTAAAGAAATTCGATTAATAGCAATAAAAGCTGAAGAAAATTTAAAATTTTATAATAAAAAGACAATTCTTTTTATAGATGAAATTCATAGATTTAATAAATCTCAACAAGATGTATTGCTTCCATATACAGAGGACGGCACCTTAACACTTATTGGAGCAACTACTGAGAATCCTTACTTTTCATTGAATCGAGCATTACTTTCGAGAATAAGATTAGTAAGACTTACAGAATTATCAATAGACGATATAATATCTATTTTAAAAAATGCTCTTACAAACAAAGACAAAGGTTTAGGAAAATATAATTATGAATATAATGAAAAAAGTTTAAAAGAAATAGCAGTTTTTGCTAATGGCGATACAAGAATTGCATTAAACTTATTAGAACAAGTCACATCATTAGTCGCTCCGAACGGAACAATAACAGAAAATTTAGTAAAAGAAGTTGCCGGCGAACAAATATTCTTATATGATAAGAAAGGTGACAATCATTATGATGTAGCTTCAGCATTTATAAAAAGTATGAGAGGCAGTGATGTAAATGCCGCACTTCATTATTTATCAAGAATGATAGAAAGTGGAGAAAAACCGGAATTTATATCAAGAAGAATAATTATATCTGCGGCAGAAGATGTAGGACTTGCCAATCCAAACGCTTTGGTATTGGCAACATCTGCAGCTGAAGCGGCAGATAGAGTAGGATTTCCTGAAGCAAGAATAATTTTATCAGAAGCTGTTATATATATTTGTCTTTCTCCCAAAAGTAATAGTGCATATAAAGCTATAAACATAGCACAAAAGCGAGAAAAAGAAACAAAAATCAGAGAAGTACCTATCCATTTAAGAGATTCTCATTATTCAGGTGCTGAAAAAATGGGATATGGAAAAGAATATAAATATCCACATGATTTTGGAGGTTGGGTAAATCAATTATATCTTCCGGAGACATTAAAACAAGATATTTATTATAAACCTATACTTAAAGGTGAAGAAAAAAAGTTATATAAAGAATGGATTTCTTTTACCAATGATAAACACGACTAAGGAGATTTTATGAATAATAAAAAGAATCATAGTTCTGTAATAAAAAGGAAAAAAAATAAAAGCAAATTATCTTATGAATTAACAGGATTATTTTTGTTATTTTTAGGAGTTTTTGTAATAATTTCAATATTGAGATTTAATACGGGAGTTATAGGTGATCTTATTACACAAGCTTTTTCTGTACTGTTTGGAATTTTATCAATATTTCCGGCAATAGGATTAGTTGTGTGGGGAGGATATTATACATTAAAAGCAAGTAATTTTTCATGGAATAGAAAATTACTTCTTGCTTTTTTTTCATATTTTCTAATAGCTACACTTTATACACATATTATGGTTCCTACCGGATATGAGTTTGATATGAAATATATTACGGAATATGGTGGAATAATTGGAAGTTCAATAACATGGTCATTCAGATGGATGATTGGCGAAATCGGAACAACAATATTAATAACTTTATTATTAGTAATAGATATATTGTTTTTGACAAAATGGTCTCTTTCTTCAGGTGTTCAAAAAATAAGTAAAAAAACTGAAGAAAAATTAATTTTAGTGAAAAAGACAATTAAGAAGAAAAGTCAAACTTTAAAAAAACCTGAATTTTTTTCTGAAAATGAAGAAGAATCAAATGATTTTTTATATAAATCGTCTAAGAAAAAACATATAAAAGAAAACTCAATTTCTGAAGTTAAAAATAAATCTATAAAAAAATATATTGATGAAACATTAAATGATAAAAATGAAGAATTGGATAAAGATGATTCAAAAGAGATAAAAACACGCTCAGGATATAAATTTCCTCCTATTGAATTACTTCATAAAAGTATCAAAATTTCAGAAAATTATTTTGATATAGCCAAAGAAAAAGCGGATTTATTAGAAAAAACATTAAAAAGTTTCGGTGTTTCCGCAAAAGTTATTAATATAAGTATAGGTCCGTCCGTAACACGCTTTGAAATAGAACCTGCACCGGGAGTAAAAGTAAGAAAAATTGAAAATTTATCTGATGATATTGCACTTCAATTAGCTGCCACTCAAATTCGTATAGAAGCACCTATTCCAGGTAAATCTGCTGTTGGAATAGAAATTCCAAATGAAAAAAACTCCGAAGTGGCATTAAGAGATGTTCTTGAAGATAATAAATTTAAACGTGGGAAAGGAAATATTTTAGTAGCATTGGGGAAGGATATAGCAGGTAATGCCGTAGTTGCCGATTTGTCTAAAATGCCTCATCTTTTAATTGCCGGAGCAACTGGTAGCGGAAAAAGTGTATGTATAAATACTTTGATTACCAGTATTCTGTATAATAGTTCTCCGGACGATGTTAAATTAATTTTGATAGACCCTAAAGTAGTGGAACTTTCAATTTATAATGGAATTCCTCACTTAAGAATTGATGTAGTTACAGATCCTAAAAAAGCAGCAGGAGCATTAAATTGGGCTGTCAGAGAAATGGAACACAGATATAAATTATTTTCGGAAAATAAAGTTAGGGATATTAAAGGTTTCAATATAGCAAAACCTGAATTGAAATTGCCTTATATGGTTATAATAATAGACGAATTGGCAGATTTAATGATGGTTGCATCCGACAGCGTAGAAGATTCTATATGTCGACTTGCTCAAAAAGCACGTGCTGCAGGAATTCATTTAGTTTTGGCGACACAAAGACCGTCGGTAGATGTTATAACAGGTGTTATAAAAGCCAATATTCCAAGTAGAATTTCGTTTGCTGTATCATCTCAAATTGACTCAAGAACAATTCTAGACAGAGCCGGCGCTGAAAAATTACTTGGAAAGGGTGATATGTTGTTTGATCCTTCAGGTGTTGCTTATCCTATACGTGTACAAGGAGCTTTTATAACAGATAAAGAAGTAGAAAACATAACAAATTTCATCAAAGAAAATTCATCAGGGTTAATTAAACTTGATAATAAACCAATTGATTTATCAATACCGGAAATAAAAGAAATTGTTCCATTTGAATCACAACAAGATGAACTTTTAGGAGAAGCTGCAGAATGGATTTTAGATACTAAACGTGCATCAGTATCAGCATTACAAAGAAGATTTAGAATAGGATATACTAGAGCCGGCAGATTAATGGATACAATGGAAGCAATGGGGATTGTTTCGGGTGCAGATGGTGCAAAGCCACGAGAAATTTTAATTTCTAAAGATGAATTGGAAATTAAGTTAAAAAATACTTGATTTTAGAAAGAGGATAATTGTGAAAAGAATTTTTGCCATTGTTCTTTTATTAGTTATTACATTATCGGCATGTTTTTATATTTTTTATTATGCTGATGAACACAAGAAAAAGGAACAAGAAGTAATTGCAGATGCAAAAAAAGTTGTAGTTATCACAGACTTACCATCTGATATGTTTGAACCGATTAAGCAATCTTTTTATAATTCTAAAAAAATAAATGTTGAAGTTAATTATATAAATACTGTTAATTTAAAAAATATTGATCCTGTTATATTGAAAAAAAGTGATATAATTATAACATCTCAAGAAAATTTAAATAAATTAAAATCTATGCGGAAAATTTATAAATTTACTTCAGAAAAAACAGATACAGTTCTTAATATTTTTAAAGATAAAGATGGTTTTTGGACAGGAATTTGGATTAATCCTACTATTTTTATAGTAAATAAAAAATTTGCAGATAATAATCCTGATTTTGTATATAGTTGGGATGAAATTTTTAATCATATAAATATCAGATTAAGTGTGACGGATTTTATTGCATCGGATATAACAAAAGATTTATTGATGTCAATGACGGAGCATTTTGGAGAAGATGGTATTTTTGATAGATTATGGATTGCAAATAAACATGTAATTCAATACGGAAAATATCTGTCTACACCTTCTCGTATGGCAGCAATGGATAAATGTGATATAGGAATTTCTGATTATAATGAAGCTAAACGAACAGAAAAAGAAGGACTTCCCGTTATTATTTCATATCCAATTGATGGAACTGCATGGTATTTATATGGTATAGCAAGTTTACAAGAAAATAATAGTAAAGAAAGTGTTGAATTTATAAATTGGATTTTAGATTCTTCAAATTATAAAAAGAATATGGAAGATAATAAAAATTATTATCTTTATAGTAATGATATGAAAGTTAATTCAGATAAATTCGGAAAGGATCTTATATTTTGGGATTTAGAAAAAAATTATAGTGATGAGGGTAAGAAAACTTTATTGGATTTATGGGTAGAAAAAATAAGATTTGGGAGGAATTAGCTGGTGAAAGCTAAAAAGTTGGGATTTATAAGTTTGGGTTGTTCAAAAAATCTTGTAGATACTGAAATGATGGTAGGGATTTTGCAAAATGCAGGATATGAATTGACAAATGATTTATCAGAAGCACATGTAATTATTGTTAATACATGCACATTTATAGATCCCGCAAAACAAGAGTCTATTGAAACTGTCTTGGAAATTGCAAATTACAAAAAAACCGGTAAATGTGAACGTCTTGTGGCTGCCGGATGTCTTACCCAACAATATAAAGAAGCTTTAGCTAAAGAAATACCTGAGATAGATATATTTATCGGAACAGATTCATGGAGAAATATATTAAAAGCCGTACAAAAATCTTATGAGAAAGAAAATGAAAAAATATATGAATTTAATTGCACACCATGTGCATCTGAAGAACTTATTCCACGTAAGTTAACAACACCATCATATATGTCCTATATAAAAATATCTGAAGGTTGTAATAAAGGATGTACTTTTTGTTACATACCTTTTGTACGTGGACCCATGAGAAGTAGAACTATTTCATCAATATTGTCTGAAGTAAGAAATTTAGCTAAGCAAGGTGTTCGTGAATTTAATTTAATTGCACAAGATTTAAGTTGTTATGGTCAAGATTTAAGAGACGGAACTTCATTAATTTTATTACTTAAACAATTAGTAAAAATACCTGAAGTAAAGTGGATTAGATTATTTTATTTATACCCTACAAATTTTACTGATGAATTACTTGATTTAATTTCAAAAGAAAGAAAAATTTGTAAATATATAGATATACCATTGCAACATATAAGTGATAATGTTCTCAAGAGAATGAACAGAAAAGACACAAGTGAAAGTATTCTTAAATTATTAAATAAAATTCGCAACAATATTCCTTATATAACAATACGAACAACATTAATGGTAGGATTTCCCGGAGAAACAGAATCTGATTTTGAAGATTTATGCGAATTTATCAAAAAAATTAAATTCGATAATATGGGGGCATTTAAATTTTCCCCACAAGAAGGTACCGCTGCAGCACTCATGCAAAATCAAATTTCTGAAGATGTTAAAGAAAAACGATATGATAAACTTATGTCAATTCAAGCAGGTATTTCTGAAGAAAATAATGAATTACTTATAGGTAAAGAAGCAGAAGTTTTAATAGAAGATATAATTAAAGATGGAGAAAAATTAATAGCTAAGGGAAGAACTTCTTTTCAAGCACCTGATGTTGATGGTAATACATATATTTATAATTTCGGTGATGCTTGCCCCGGTGATTTCATAAAAACAAAAATAATAGATGGGTATTCATATGATTTAATAGCAGAAAGAATTGATTAAAATGGAAAATGCTATAGATATTAAATTAAAAGAATTAAAAAAAGTATTATTAGAAAACAAGTTTTTAATATCTGTTGCCGAATCTTGTACAGGCGGATTAGTATCAAAAACAATTACAGATATTCCCGGAAGTTCAAATTATTTTGTAGGTGGAGTTGTTACATATCAAAATACTGCAAAGGAGAAAATTCTTAATATACCTATAGATTTAATAAACAAATTTACTGCTGTAAGTGAACCTGTAGCTAAAGAAATGGCGCAAAGTGTACGTAAATTATATTGTTCGGATTTTTCAATATCAACTACAGGATATGCCGGTCCACATCTTATGAATTCAAATGAACCTACAGGTTTGGTTTTTATAGGAATTTCAAGCAAAAAGGGCGTTAAGGTATATAAAGAGTTTTTTTATGGAAACAGAAATCAAATAAGAATTAAAGTTACTGAAAAAGCAATAGAATATTTAATTAATTATATTAACAATGAAATTTTAGAAAGGAGCTTTGTATGTCAAAAAACGCTATAGAACAAGAAAAAAATAAAGCGTTAGAAAGTGCTTTAAACCAAATAACCAAAGAATTTGGTGCCGGTGCAATTATGAGATTAGGTGATATGCGCGGTAAATTGGATATCGAAGTTATATCAACCGGTTCTTTAGCTATAGATATAGCAGTAGGTGTAGGAGGATATCCGAGAGGTAGAGTAACAGAAATTTACGGTCCGGAATCTTCAGGTAAAACAACATTAGCATTACACGCTATAGCAGAAGCACAAAAAATCGGAGGCGTGGCAGCTTTTATAGATGCCGAACATGCATTGGATCCTATTTATGCACATCATTTGGGTGTAAATACAGATGCATTATTAATTTCTCAACCTGATTGCGGTGAACAAGCTTTAAGTATTTGTGAATCTTTAGTAAGAAGCGGAGCTGTAGATATAATAGTTGTAGATTCAGTAGCGGCTTTAGTACCACGGCAAGAAATTGAAGGCGATATAAGCGATCAATCTGTAGGATTACAAGCGAGATTAATGAGTAAAGCTATGAGAAGATTAACAGGTATAATCAGTAAATCTCGCACTATCGTTATATTTATAAATCAAATAAGAGAAAAAGTGGGAATAGTTTTTGGTAATCCTGAAACTACAACAGGTGGAAGAGCATTAAAGTTTTATTCATCAGTTCGTATAGAAGTAAGGCGTGGAGAAGCTATAAAAAACGGTACTGATGTTGTAGGAAATCGTACAAGAGCTAAAGTTGTAAAAAATAAAGTTGCACCGCCATTTAAAGTAGCTGAATTTGATGTTATGTACGGAGAAGGTATATCTAGAGAAGGTACATTATTAGATATTGCAGTAAATATGGATATTATAAAAAAGAGCGGTGCATGGTATTCTTATAAAGGTGAAAGAATAAGTCAAGGACGTGAAAATGCAAAAAAGTATCTTCATGATAATACTGAAATTGCTAAAGAAATCGATAAAATAATAAGAGACACTCTAATGGTTGAACCTGAAACATTTAATGATGAAGTAATTGCCGGAAACGATGATGAAAAATAAAAAAGATGTTTATCAAGCCGCTTTAAGGCTTCTTAACTATAAATCCCAAAGTGAATATGAAATAACTTATAAACTTAAAAATAGAGGATATACCAATGAAGAAATAAATAAAACTATTGAAAAGTTAAAAAAATTAAATTATATAAATGACGAAAAATTATCAATAGAATTATTTAATTATTATAAAAATCAAAACATATTAAGTAATAAAATGATTCATCAAAAGTTAAAACAAAAAGGACTTTATATTAATTTGGATTTATCGGAGACTGAAGAATTAAATGCTGCAAAAAAAATAGTAAATTTGAAGTTTAAAATTTCAAATTTATATAAAAATAATCCTGATAAATTAATTATTTTTTTAGCAAGAAAAGGTTTTTCTCAAAAAATAATATATAAATTAAATCTAAAAAAACAGTCGGATTAAAACGACTGTTTTTTTGACTTTTAAACCTATTGACTTTTTGACTTTTGAGCTTTATACTTAATTTAGTAAGAGGTGAGTAAATTATGAATAACATTTTATCAGATCAAATTGAAAAAATAATTCTGGAAATGTTACGTAGCAGAGAAGATGAAGGAATTATTTTAAAAAGAAGAGAATTGGCAAATGAATTGGAATGTGCTCCATCGCAAATAACATATGTAATAAATACAAGATTTTCAGATAATCAAAATTTTATAGTTGAATCAAGACGTGGTAATGGGGGATATATAAAAATTTCTTCCGTTAAAAATTATCCTGTTATCGTAAAACCGATAAATGAAAAAGAAATATTAAATAAACTTTTAAATGATTTACAAGAAAGTAATATTTTTGATGATGTACAATTTTCATTATTTATGACAGCTGTACATACATTTCTTGATTATTGTCCTGATTCTAAAATTAATAAAGGAATAAATACTTTAACAAAAAGGGTAAAAACTATATTGGAGGGATGAATTATGAATTGTGAAAAATGTGGTAAAAATAGAGCTTCAATACATAAAATTCTTATAATAAACGGAAATAGAACTGAATATAATTTATGTCATGTTTGTGCAAATAAAGAAAATTTCCAAATTAGCGGAATTAAAGATCCATTTTACATGATGAATAAATTTTTAGATAACAGTTTTTATGAATTTGAAGATGTTGATGATATATCAAATTATTTTAGGATAGATAATAAAAATTCAAGTTTAATAAAAAAAGATAGATATACTGAAAATATATCTGATTTATTTACAAAGAAGTTGGATTCAAAAGAAAAAAAATCAGATATTGATATTTTAAAAGAAAAATTAAAAAAAGCTGTCGAAGTTGAAGATTACGAAGGCGCTGCAGTTATTCGTGACAAAATTAAATTGAAAAATAAAGAAAATTAAAATTAAGGAGTGATACTAATGGAAGACAGATATACTGAAGGCGTAAAAAATGCATGGAAATACTCGGCAAAAATTGCATCGAGTTTAAATTCCGAATACATTGGGTTGGAACATCTTTTGGTCGGTATTGCACATGAAAAAGACGATGCCGGTAGTAAAATTTTATCTATTGTAGGAATAACGGAAGAAAACTTATTAGAAATTTTAAAAAACTATAAAAAACATTCAATTCTTTCATCTGATGAATTATATGTAGCTCCGCAAACTAAACGTATTTTAGTTACTTCTGTAGAAGAAGCAAATAGAATGCATATGCAATATGTAGGAACGGAACATCTTCTTCTGGCTATACTTCATGAAGGTGATAACTTCATAATGCAAATTATGGATTATTTCAATGTTACACAAGAAAAAATAATAGATGCATTTAACAAGGTTTTATCAGAAGATTCATATAACAAGAAAGATTCATCATTAGGTGAACTCAGCGAATTTGCAATTGATTTAAATGAACGTGCAAAAGAAGGTAAAATAGACCCTGTTATAGGTAGACAAGATGAAATAAATCGTGTTATTCAAATCTTAATGCGAAGAAATAAAAATAATCCGGTATTAATTGGAGAACCGGGTGTAGGAAAAACTGCAATTGCTGAAGGTCTTGCACAAAGAATAATAACTCAAGATGTACCTGAAATGTTGAAAAATTGTAAAATTATATCTTTAAATATTGCTTCTATTGTTGCAGGTACAAAATATAGGGGTGAATTTGAAGAACGATTAAAAAAGATAATAGATGAAATAAAAAAACATAAAGATTGGATTTTATTTATTGATGAAATTCACACCTTGGTGGGTGCAGGTTCAGGATCCGGAGAAAGCGGATCGATGGATGCCGCCAATATAATGAAACCGTCTCTTGCAAGAGGAGAGTTACGTTGTATAGGTGCAACTACTCTTAATGAATATAAAAAATATATTGAAAAAGATGCCGCATTGGAACGTCGTTTTCAATCTGTAATAATCGGAGAACCAAACCGTGAAGACACAATAAAAATTCTTAAGGGTTTAAGAGATAGATATGAGGCATTTCATAATGCCAAAATTACTGATGAAGCTATTTTAAATGCAGTAGATTTATCAACCCAATATATAAATGACAGATTTCAACCGGATAAATCAATAGATTTGATAGATGAAGCTTCAGCAAAAGTAAAAATTCAAGCTTCATTATCACCTGACAATATAAAGTTATTGGAAAACAAATTGAAATCTGTTCAAAAAGAAAAAACAGCTGCAGTTTCTTCACAAAATTTTGAAAAAGCTGCCGAATTGCGTGATATTGCTAAAAGTTTATCAGATAAAATTGCTGAATATAAAAAAGCTAAAAAAGATGATAATCTAAAACCGTTAGTTGTTACAGGTGAAGACATAGCAGAAGTAGTTTCAAAATGGACAGGAATACCGTTGCAAAGTTTAAAACAGAGCGATTCAGAGCGTTTGTTACATTTAGAAGATGAGTTGAAAAAAAGAGTTATAGGACAGGATGAAGCGATTCATGCAGTAGCTCAAGCTATTAGAAGAGCAAGAGCCGGAATGAAAGATCCGAAACATCCGATAGGTTCATTTATATTTTTGGGATCTACAGGTGTAGGAAAAACTGAATTGGCACGCGCACTTGCAGAATACATGTTTGGTAATGAATCTGCTTTAGTAAGATTTGATATGTCCGAATATATGGAAAAACACGAAGTATCCCGTTTAATAGGAGCACCTCCAGGATATGTAGGCTATGATGAAGGAGGACAATTAACTGATGTAATACGTCGTAAACCGTACAGCATTATATTATTTGATGAAATAGAAAAAGCACATTCTGATTTTTTCAATATTCTTTTACAAGTATTGGATGACGGTAGACTTACTGACGGACAAGGAAGAACGGTTGATTTTACAAATTGCATCATTATAATGACAAGTAATTTAGGTGCTAAATATTTAAATAAAAACATTAAATCTTTAGGATTTGAAATAACCGGAAAGGATATAAAAGAAATATCATTTGAAAATCAAAAAACACAAATTCTTGAGGAGGTAAAAAATACATTTAGACCTGAGTTTATAAATAGAATTGATGAAATGATAGTATTTAAACCGCTTGAAGAAAAAGAATTAAAATCTATAATAAAATTACTCCTTAAAAATACTGAAAATAAAATGAATAGTTTACATGTTAAATTATCAGTATCTGATAAAGCTGAAGAATATCTGATAAAAGAAGGATATAGTTTTGAGTATGGAGCACGACCTTTAAAAAGACTTATTCAGAAAAAAATTGAAAATAATATTTCAGATATGATTATAAAAGGAGACCTTAAAGGTAAACGTCAATTGAATATTGATTTAAATAATGAAAAACAATTAGTTTTCAATACATTGTAATTTTGTGTAGTATAATAAGACATGAGTGAATTCATGTCTTATTATTTTGGGGTAATATTATGGTTGCAAAGAATATAAAGAAAACAAAGTTTGTTTGTAGTAATTGTGGAAATATAAGTTCTAAATGGGTAGGAAAATGTTTGCAATGTAATGAATGGAATAGTATGCATGAAGAGAGCGAAATTAATATTACAAATCCTAAAACATTTTTTAGTTCAAAATCAGATTTAAAAAAGCCGCTTAAAATATCAGAAATAAATTCAAAAAGCAATGAACGTATAAATTTAGAATTTCCCGAAATAGATCGAGTTTTGGGTGGAGGAATCGTTCCGGGATCTGTGATATTATGCGGTGGAGAACCAGGCATAGGTAAATCAACTTTAATATTACAAATTTGTAAGTTTGTAGCGCAAAAAAATAAAAAAGTTTTATATTGCAGCGGAGAAGAATCCGAATTTCAAATAAAAATGCGTGCAGAGCGCATTGGATTGTTTGAAGACTCTTGCTATATAATGTCTGACGGTAATTTAGAAAATATAATAAACGCAACAAAAAAAATAAATCCGTCATTACTCATAATAGATTCAATACAAACTGTTTTTATAGCAAATTCGAATGCGTCAATAGGAAGCATTACACAAATTCGTGACGTGACTTCCATTTTAATAAATTTAGCCAAAAGAGATAATATTGCACTAATTATAATAGGACATGTAACAAAAGAAGGAAACCTCGCAGGACCTAGAATGTTGGAACATATGGTTGATGCTGTAGCGTACTTGGAAGGTGATCGAAGTTATCAATTTCGTATGCTCAGAATGGTAAAAAATCGTTTTGGTTCTACAGATGAAACAGGATTATTTTCAATGAATAAGACAGGACTTTCAGCTATAAATAATCCTTCCGAATTTCTATTAAGAGAAAGAGCATCAAATATTCCCGGAAGTATAGCAACAACATTATTAGAAGGAATGAGAGCAGTTATCATTGAAGTACAAGCACTTACAGTAGCAACAGTCCTGAATATGCCGCGCAGAGTTACTGTAGGATATGATTACAATAGAATAACTATGTTACTTGCTGTACTTGAAAAAAGAGCAAATCAATTATTTAGTAGAAATGATGTATATATAAATATTCCCGGTGGAATTTATGTACGAGAAACAGCTGTAGATCTGGCAGTTGCTTTAGCTGTAGTTTCTATAAATAACGATGTACCTATATCTGCAGAAATGATTGTTTTAGGTGAAGTAAGTTTAACAGGAGAAATATTACCTGTTTCAGGAATAATAATACGTATAAAAGAAGCGATAAAAATGAAATTTAAAAAATTTATTTTACCAATGGGTAACAAAAAAGATGTAGAAAAATATTTTAAAGAAAATGATTTATTATATTTATTAAAATATACACATTTTATAGCACATATAAATGATGCAATTAATTTAATAAAAAAATAATAATACAAATAAAATAAGTACAATTGTACTCAAAGCTTAATTTATGTGATAATATAATTATTGTATTAACTTAATGTATGCAATATAAACTATTTATTAGAGGAATTTATATGTCAGAAAAAATTTTAAGGGTTATTTTTATAATACTCTTTACAATATTGGGAATTGCATTATCTACACAAACATCATTTATATTATCGTTAATAGTGCCCGAAAACATATTAAATTTTATGATTTTAGGAATTACGATAATATCAGGTGCATCAATAATTATAAATGCAATAATAGGTGCATTTATAGGTTTTTTCATAGCGCCATATTTAATAAACAAACTTTTTAAATTAACATCACATGTAGAAAAATCATTAACGGCAAATTCATTACAAGATTTATTAATTGGGACATCCGGACTTTTTATCGGACTGATAATTGCAAATTTAGTTGGACTTGCATTTAGAAGTGTACCTTATATAGGACCTTATATATCTGTAGTACTCAGCATAGTTTTAGGATATATAGGTATGCACTTGGGAATTAATAAAAAAGCTGAAATCTGGGAATGGATAATTTGTCACGGAAAAGAGTCAAAAAATAAAAAGATCGGGAAATTATTAGATACAAATATTATAATTGACGGAAGAATTGCAGATATTTTTAAGACAGGATTTTTAGAAGGACCTTTAGTTATTCCTGTTTTTGTATTGGAAGAATTACAAAAAATATCTGACTCATCTGATATTTTAAAACGAAACAGGGGACGCAGAGGCCTTGATATATTAAATCAAATGAGAAAAAAACAAGAAGATGAAGTTATCATTATAAATGATGATTTTGAAGATGTAAATGAAGTCGATTCTAAATTAATAAAATTAGCAAGACAAAAGAAATATAAAATAATAACTAACGATTATAATTTAAATAAAGTTGCAGAATTACAAGAAATAGAAGTATTAAATATTAACGATTTAGCTATAGCAGTAAAACCTGTATTGATTCCCGGTGAAGAAATAGTTGTACAACTTATAAAGCACGGAAAAGAAGAAGGTCAAGGTGTTGCATATCTGGACGATGGAACTATGATTGTAGTTGAAAATGGAAGTAAATCAATAGGAAAACAAGTCTCAATTATGGTTACATCTGTATTGCAAACCGCCGCCGGAAAGATGATTTTTGCAAAAATAGGAGAAAAACAAGTATGAACAGCATGATTCTTCTATGTGCAGGCGCAGGTAGCAGAGTAGGACTTTCTTTAAATAAGTTATTATTAAAACATGAAAATAAAACGTTGGCGCAGTACACTTTAGAGAATATTTTTTCCTCAAATCAAATAGATGAATTAATTATAGTAGTTAAAAATTCTGAAATAGAGATTTTTAAAAATATACTTTCTAAAATTCGACATACTGTAAAAGTTAAGTTTACGTCAGGAGGAAAAACACGATTTGAATCTGTGAAAAACGGGTTGTTGTCTGTAGATCCAGAATCAGATTATTTATTAATTCATGATTGCGCAAGACCTTTTATAAACAATAAAATTATAAAGATTTTATTAAATAATATTGATAAAGATACGCCTGGTGCAATACCATTTTTGTCTTGTAGCGATACAATAAAAGAAAAAGAAAAAAATATTGTAAAAAAAACTTTGAATAGAAATAATTTAATAAAAATTCAAACACCTCAAGTTTTTATTACTAAAATATTTAAAGATGCAATATCCAAAATACCTTCAAACAATATTGAAATAACCGATGATTCATCCATATTGGAATATTCAGGTTACAAAGTTAAAATTTGTAAAGGTTATGAAAAATTATTTAAAATTACAACAATTGAAGATTGGGAACATTTTTGTGAGATAATTGATAGAGATAAACTTATGTATAGAATAGGTCAAGGCTATGACATTCATAGAAAAAATTTAAAAAATACGCTTATCATAGGCGGTGTTAAAATTTTAAATGAAAAAGGACTTGAGGGTCATTCAGATGCTGATGTACTTATTCACGCTATAATAGATTCTTTATTGGGAGCAGCAGGATTATCAGATATCGGAACGTATTTTCCGGATACAGATATTAAATATAAAAATATTTCAAGTTTAACGATGTTAAAAAAAGTTTCAGAAATTATAGAAAAAGAAAATTTTGTTATTTCAAATATAGATACAACTGTAATAGCTCAATCACCTAAACTTATTAAATATATCCCGGAAATGAAAACTAATATATCAAAAATATTGAAAATAAAAATTAATCAAATAGGTATAAAAGCTAAAACAAATGAAAAATTAGATGCTGTAGGAAATGATAAAGCAATAATTGCATTATCAACAGCTTTGATTGTCAGGAGGCACTGTTATGCAGAAGAAAATTAGAGTAAGATTTGCGCCGAGTCCGACAGGACCTTTTCATATTGGAGGAGCAAGGTCTGCTTTATTTAATTGGTTACTTGCCAAACATATGAATGGTGATTTTATCGTACGTATTGAAGATACAGATACGGTACGTTCAACTAAAGAATCTGAAGAAAATATAAAAGAATCTTTAAAATGGTTAGGTCTTAATTGGGATGAAGGAATTGATGTAGGTGGTCCTCATGCTCCATATAGACAAACTGAGCGTTTAGAAAAATATAAAAAAATTGTAGAACAGTTAATAAAAGAAGATAAAGCATACTATGCATATGATACAGCTGAAGAATTAGAAGCAAGTAGACAAGCACAACTCAAAGAAGGAAAAACTCCTGTATATCAAGGTTACTGTAAAAATCTAACAGCTGAAGAACAAAAAAAATATAAAGAAGAAGGACGAAAGCCGGTTGTCCGACTCAGAGTTCCTACACATGGTGTTTTTGAATTTGATGATATGGTCCGAGGTCATGTAGAATTTCAAGCATCAGGAGTGGGAGATTTCATAATTATGAAATCCGACGGAATACCTGTATATAATTTTGCTGTAGTAATAGATGATATAGACATGGAAATTACACATGTAATACGTGCAGAAGAACATTTATCAAATACACCGCGTCAAATAGCTATATATCAAGCATTAGGACACGAAGCACCTGTTTTCGGACATATATCACTTATACTAGGTTCAGATCACAAAAAGATGAGTAAACGACACGGTGCAACTTCTATTACTTCTTATAAAGATATGGGATACTTACCTGATGCAATAGTAAATTACCTTGCTTTGTTAGGTTGGGCACCTGAAGGTGAAGAAGAAATATTTACAAGAAATGAATTAATAGAAAAATTCACTATGAATCGCGTTTCATCAAATGATGCGGTTTTCGATATTGAAAAACTGAACTGGATAAATTCTCGCTATATAAAAGAATTATCACCCGATCAATTACTGGAATTTTTGATGCCTTTTATAGTTAAAGTCGGATACGAAACATTACCGATTTCTCCGGAGCGTAAAGAATGGCTTAAAAAAGTTGTTTGCTACGTTCAAGAAAGATTGTCATATGGTATGCAAGTAGAAGAAGAACTGAAAATTTTCTACAGAACAATTGGAGAAATTAAGAACGAAGAATATAAAGAAATTATGAAATCCGAATCAAGTAAAAAAATTCTTCAAGCTTTTATAGAAAATCTTGAAAAATTAGATTTATTTGAAGATGATTTTATAAAGAAATGCTTTACAAATGCAATGAAAACGACTAATATAAAAGGAAAACTTGCATTTGAACCTGTTCGAATTGCATTAACGGGAAAAACAAAGGGTCCCGGTATATATACAATGATTTCTTTATTCGGTAAAGATAAAACTTTAAATCTTTTAAAAAAAGGTTTAACTATTTAAGAGAATTAATGAACGAAGAGTTCAGTAAATAACTCTTCGTTTATTTTTTTAAATAATATTGTTGACTAACTATTCTCTTAAATGTAAAATTATACATGTTGTATTTAAATTTTATTTAAAAGGAAAAATAGGATAAATTATGAATTTTGAATTGATTCAACAGGCATTCCCATTATTACTTTTGGGGGCTGGAGTAACTATTGAAATAACAGCTGTAAGCGTTGCTATAGGATTAATTATAGGATTGATTATAGGAATATTACGTATCGGTCAGATTCGTGTATTGCGAATTATTGCAACAATTTATGCTGATTGTATCCGAGGTACTCCTTTATTGGTTCAGATATTTTTAATTTACTTTGCTTTACCTATGATTAGCGGACATAGAGTTGATCCGTTTTTGGCTGCAGTTACTGCATGTGGTATAAATAGCGGAGCTTATGTTTCGGAAATCATACGTGCAGGAATACAATCAATTGATATAGGTCAAATGGAAGCTGGAAGATCATTAGGATTAACATGGTGGCAAACAATGTACCATATAATATTGCCTCAAGCTTTAAGAAATATACTTCCACCGTTAGGTAATGAATTTATTGCAATGCTAAAAGATTCTTCACTTGTTTCTGTTATTGGATTTGAAGAATTAACACGTAGAGGACAATTAATTATTGCACAAACGTATGGTTCTTTTGAGATTTGGCTTACAGTTGCATTTTTATATCTTGTTATGACATTAGCTATTTCTCGTTTAGTATCATTTTTAGAACGGAGAAAATAATGGAAGCCACAAAAACTTTAATAAATGTAAATCATATAAGTAAATCATTTGAAAATACTTCAGTTCTTAATGATATATCATTAAAAGTCAATGAGGGTGAAGTTGTCGTTATTATAGGACCATCAGGTTCAGGTAAAAGCACATTGCTCAGATGTATAAACGGTTTGGAAACTCCTACTACCGGAATTATAACATTTGACGATATGCCTCTAAACGGAGAAGAAAACATTAACGCTGTTCGTACTGAAGTTGGTATGGTTTTTCAACGTTTCAATTTATTTCCGCATATGAGTGTCATAAAAAATTTAATGCTTGCACCTATGAAAGTAAGAGGATTATCAAAGGAAGAAGCTTATACTAGAGGTATGAATTTATTAAAAAAAGTTGGATTACAAGATAAAGAAAATGCTAAACCCTCTCAACTTTCCGGTGGTCAACAGCAACGTGTAGCCATTGCACGTGCTTTAGCAATGAAACCTAAAGCGCTATTATTTGATGAACCTACATCGGCATTGGATCCTGAAATGGTACATGAAGTTTTAGATGTTATGAAAGAAGTTGCAAACGAAGGTATGACAATGGTTGTTGTTACTCATGAAATAGGTTTTGCGCGTGAAGTAGCAACAAGAGCAGTTTTTATCGATCACGGAATTATAGTTGAAGAAGGAGAACCCAACAACTTATTTAAATCACCGAAAGAAGAAAGAACAAAAGCTTTCCTTTCACAAGTTTTATAAAAAGTCTTACTTGATAAATTATTAATAAAGATTTATAATGACTTTGAATTAAATATGAGACTTATGTCGCTCATCAAGAGTAGCAGAGGGACTGGCCCTATGAAGCTACGGCAACCATCATTAAGAAACGGTGCTAATTCCAACAGCAAAAGCTGGCAGATGAGAGGAAATATTCCTCCCTGTGCGGAGGTTTTTTTATTAAATAATAATGGAGGTTATTATGCCCAATAAAACATTATTCACTTCAGAATCAGTTACTGAAGGTCATCCTGATAAAATAGCCGATCAAATTTCTGATGCCATATTAGACGCAATTTTATCAAAAGATCCTGATGGACGTGTTGCTTGTGAAACAATTGTAACAACAGGACAAGTACATGTTTTCGGTGAAATATCTACCAAATGTTATATAGATATACCGAAAGTAATAAGAGATACTATTGAAAAAATAGGATATGTAAATTCAGATTATGGGTTTGACAGTAAAACATGCGGTGTACTTGTATCAATTGATGAACAATCTCCTGATATTGCAATGGGTGTTGATAAATCATTAGAAGCAAAGAAAAACAAGAACATTAAATATGATATCGGTGCAGGAGATCAAGGTATGATGTTCGGTTATGCAACAAATGAAACTGAAGAATTTATACCTCTGCCGATTCAATTGGCACAACAATTAGCTAGAAAATTAGCCGAAGTAAGAAAAAGCGGTGAATTAAATTATTTACGTCCCGACGGAAAAACACAAGTTACGGTAGAATACATTGATAATAAACCGCATCGTGTTGATACGGTTGTAATATCAACACAACACTGTCCGGAAGTATCTCATGATAAAATAGAAAAAGATATAATAGAACATGTTGTAAAGAAAATTATTCCTGCAAAGTATCTTGATAAAGATACAAAATATTTTATTAATCCTACAGGAAGATTTGTTATCGGTGGACCGCAAGGTGATGCAGGACTTACCGGACGTAAAATAATAGTAGATACATATGGCGGTATGGCACGTCACGGCGGCGGAGCATTTTCAGGAAAAGATCCTACAAAAGTCGATCGCTCTGCAGCATATGCAGCAAGATATGTAGCTAAAAACATTGTCGCTGCAGGAATTGCCGACAAATGTGAAATTCAATTAGCTTATGCTATAGGTGTGGCAAAACCCGTTTCAATAAGAGTAGATACATTCGGTACAGGTAAAATTTCTGAAGAAAAAATCGTTGAATTAATCAACAAAAATTTCGAATTACGTCCTGCCGGTATTATTGATATGCTTGATTTAAAGAGACCTATATATAAACAAACTGCGGCATATGGACATTTTGGAAGAAACGATTTGGATTTACCATGGGAAAAATTAGATAAAGTATCTGTATTGAAAAAAGAATCAGGTATAAAATAAAAGATGTGATAAAATAAAGAGATGTAGCAGTTAATGTTACATCTCTTTATTTTATAAAAGTAGGGTAAAATGAAAATAACTATAGCTGAAATACTTATAAATAGACCATCAAAGCATTTAAATCGTACATTTTCATATCGCATTCCTAAAAATTTAAGTTATATAAATATAGGTTGGAGATGTGTCGTTCCTTTTGGAAAACATAAAGAGGAAGGTATTATAATTTCAATAAGAGAAATTGAAGAAAATTCAGTATCATATAAAGTTTTAGACATTGAAAATACAATTGATTCATATAATTGGTTTTCAGATTCAATGATGCAATTGGCATATTGGATATCTTCATATTATTTATGTACTTTATTAGATGCACTCAGATTATTTTTAATTGACAAAAAAGGTATAAAAAAAGATATAAGTTATTTTATAAATTGGGACATAATACCTGAAAATCACAAAATAAAAGAACTAATAGATATTTCTGTAAAAACGGTACGTAAAGATGCAATAGAAAAGATATTATCAAAAAATAATATTCAAGAATATATAGATAAGCAATTTTTTTCTGTTCAAGAAATTTATGATTCTACATATAAACGTCCTTTAGATAAATGGATAAAATTAAATAATACCGATATAAATTTTAAACTCGGTCCAAAGCAATTTGAATTAAAAAAATATTTAGATAAAAACAAAGAAGCTTCTGTAGACAATTTAAAGGAAAAAGGATTTTCAAGTTCGGTAATAAATGCTGTTTGTGATAAAAATATAGCAAAATATTTTTACAAATACAGAAAAACGTTTTCTTTGATAAAAGATACAATAAAAAAGAAAGATAAAAAAATTTTAACTGATGAACAAAATAATGTTCTGAAAAATATACTAAAAAAAATAAAAGAAAATAAATATTCAGGAATTTTATTAAAAGGTGTAACGGGTAGCGGAAAAACAGAAGTTTATTTAAGAGCTACAGAAAACGTATTATTAAATAACGGTACTGTTTTAATACTTGTACCTGAAATATCAATGACGGATCAAATCATATCATACTTTACTGAATATTTCGGTTCGAATATTGTTTTTATGCATAGCAACTTAAATAAAAGTGAACGTTATAACAACAGGATGAGAATACAAAACGGCGAAGCACGAATTATTATAGGTTCTCGTTCAGCTTTATTCATGCCTTTTAATAATTTAAAGCTTATTATAGTTGACGAAGAATATGATTTTTCATACAAACAAAGTGATGGACCAAGATATCACGGAAGAGATGTAGCCAAAATGTTGGCAGTAATTCATAATTGCCCAATTATATTAGGTGCAGCTACACCATCAATATCTACATATAATTCTGCTGAGAATAAACAAATAGATTTACTTGAAATGAATTATAGGATTCATAAAACTCCACTTCCTAAGATAAATATAAAAGATATGCAGGATGAATATCTTTTAGGAAATTACTCGTTATTCTCCGGATATCTTTTAAAAAAATTAAAAGATACCAAAACAAATAATAAAAAATCTATACTTTTTTTAAATCGAAGAGGTTTTTTTACATATCTCATTTGTACTAAATGTGGAAATACTGTAAAATGTCAACATTGTGACGTTTCATTGGTTTATCATAAAGATAAAAAAAGATTACAATGTCACTCATGTGAAAAATTTTTTGATGTAATTACAATTTGTCCGAAATGTAGTAATAAATTGATATATAAAGGATTCGGAACACAAAGAATTGAAGATGAAATACATAAATATTTGCCTGAGTTAAAATGTAAACGATTAGATATAGACAGTATTTCAAAAAAAGGAAGTTCGGCTCAAATATTAAATGATTTTCGTTCAGGATTATTTGATGTTTTATTAGGTACACAATTAGTTACAAAAGGACATGATATCCCCGATGTTAAAACCGTAGGAATTTTAAATGCTGATGGAATGTTGAATACTCCCGGATATTTATCTGCAGAAAACACTTTTAATACACTTACTCAATGTGCAGGTCGTGCCGGTAGAAATAAAGAACAAGGAGAAGTAATTCTGCAAACTTATAATCCATCTCATTATGTTATACAATCTATAGCAAAACATAATTATGAAGAATTTTACAGAAAAGAAATCGAATATAGAAAAGCTTTATTTTATCCGCCGTTTTCAAAATTAATTAAAATATCAAGTTTTAATAAAATATATGAAAAAGCATTATATAAAGCTAATCGTATATATAAGTATTTATCACAAAACAATCAAAATGACGTTATAATTGCACCGCCTTATGATGAAAATCTGAAAAAAATTCGAGACAAATATTATATTTCAATATTAATAAAAGGGAAAAATCTTTCTTCAATAAAAACAATAATAAGAAATTCTTTTATTTCTGAAGAAAATGATATAATTATAGATGTAGATCCTATATATTAAACTAAAAAGTTAATTTTATAAAGAAAGAGGTTATATTGTGAGTGAAGTAGTAAAAGTAGGTAAAGCCGTACTTAGAGAAGTTGCCAAGCCCGTAACAGAAGAAGAGTTTTTGCAACATAAAAAAATGAAACACTTAATTGCAGACATGAAAAAAACTATGTATGCGGAAAATGGAGTAGGACTTGCTGCTCCGCAAATTGGATTATCAAAACGTATTTTTGTTGCAGACTGTAACGAAGGATTTGATGTATATATAAATCCTGAATGGGAACCACTTGATGATTCAAAAGTAATTGAAACGGAAGGATGTCTTTCAGTTTCAGATTTATATGGAGAAGTCGAAAGATATGCTCATGTAATAGTTAAGTATCAAGACATTCGCGGTAAAAGAAAACAGAAAAAAGCAACAGGATTGTTTGCAAGATGTGTTCAGCATGAAATTGATCATTTAAATGGAACTTTATTTATTGATAAAGCTATTACATTAAACAAGAGGTAATCAAATAATTGCAAAATAAATATAAAATAATTTTTATGGGTACACCGGAATTTGCAAAACAATCTTTAGAAATGCTTTGTAAAAATGAATATACCCCCATAGCTGTATTTACTAAACCGGATAAAATAAACGGAAGAAACGGAAAAATTACTTTTTCTCCTGTGAAATTATATTCATTAGAACAAAATATTCCTATACACCAGCCGACAACTTTAAAAGATGAAAGCCAGTATAAATTAATTAGTGAATACAAACCTGATATTATTGTTGTAATAGCTTACGGTAAAATTTTACCTGAAAATATATTAAGAATTCCCAAATATGGTGCAATAAATGTTCATGCATCATTATTACCTAAATACAGAGGTGCAGCACCAATCCAAAGAGCCATAATCAACGGAGAAACAAAAACCGGAATAACCATTATGAAATTGGATAAAGGTATGGATACAGGAGATATTATTTCACAAAAGGAAATTCCTATTTCTCAAGAATCAACTGCAGAAAATTTATTTGAAATTCTTGCAAAAGAAGGTTCATATGAACTTGTAAAAGTTTTAAATGATTTAGAAAGAAAACTCAGCGAATCTATAGCTCAAAACGAAAGAGAAGCAACATACGCAGAAAAAATAACAAAATCTTCCGGACATATAAATTGGAATTTACCTGCAAACACAATACATAATCTTATACGTGGAATGTATCCGAATCCCGGTACATATACATTTTTCAGGAAAAAACGAATAAAATTGCATAAATCAAATTATAAAAATGTAGATAATAAAAATATTCCTTCAGGAACAATAATATCTTTAAAAGATGATATTATTCATGTATCTACAGGTAAAGGTGTTTTAGAAATTTATGCTTTGCAACCTGAAAATCATAAATGCATGTCATCACGTGATTTTATTAATGGATATCAAATAAAAATAAATGAAAAATTCGAATATTAAACAAATTAATGAAAGATTATTAGCATATCAGTGTATATATGAGATTTTTTATAGAGATGCATATGCTAATTTAAGCCTACAAAAAATTTTTAAATCACATAAGTTACTTAGTAGGGATAAAGCTTTAATAACTGAATTGGTATATGGAATTTGCAGAAAATGCAATTATCTCCAATATATTGTTGAAAAATTAAGTAATCGTTCAATAAATAAAATTCATAAAAGCGTAAGAATTTTATTATATTTAGGTTTGTATCAATTAATATATTTAGATAAAATTCCTGAATCTGCTGCTGTAAACGAAACCGTAAAATTGACAAAAAAAATTACACATCAAGGTAATGTCAGATTTGTAAATGCAATTTTGAGAAATTTTTTAAGAAAAAAAGCTGAAATTAATGATTTTTCCAAGTTAAGTAAATTTGAAAAATTATCATTGATTTACAATCAGCCGATTTGGTTAATACAAAAATGGAACAAAGATTATGGTATAAATAAAACAAAAGAAATTCTGCAAGCTTTTAATTTACCTGAAAATTTATTTGTTCGTTGTAATGAATTAAAAATTACAACAAATGACCTGATTAAAATATTTGATGAAAACAAAATTGAATATTCCGGTGTTGAAAATTTCCCAAATATTTTTCTTATAAAAAATGGTGTAAATCTTTTTAAAACAGATTTATTAGAAAAGGGGTATATTTTTATACAATCAATATCTTCCATAATTCCTGCTTATGCATTAGATCCGAAACCTTATGAAAAAGTTTTGGATATGTGTGCGGCACCGGGAAGTAAGACAACTCAAATAGCACAATTAATGGATAATAAGGGTTCTATAGATGCTTGGGATTTATATCCTCATAAAATTAAATTAATAGAAGAAAATATAAACAGATTGGGTGTAAAAATAGTAACTCCTAAATTGCAAGATGCAACAAAATTATTACCGACATTAACTGGGCAATATGATAAAGTATTGTTAGATGCACCTTGTTCGGGATTAGGTGTTTTAGGACATAAACCTGAATTAAGATGGCGTAGAACTGAAGAAACTATTGAATCATTAATATCAACACAGAAAGATTTACTGAAATGTGCATCTACATATGTAAAAAAAGGTGGTACCTTAGTCTACAGTACATGTACGTTAAATATAAATGAAAATGAAAAAATTGTTGACTGGTTTTTAAATCAAAAGAAAGAATTTTATTTAGATTCTATAGCTGTTAATGATATTATAAATTCTGAAAACGGGATGTTGACTTTATGGCCCGATACTCTGAAAAGTGACGGATTTTTTATCGCTAAATTCAAAAGGAGATAATTTATGGGTTTGGATATATGGGGAAAGTCATTAAAAGAATTGGAAGAATATATAACATTAAACAATTTTCCTAAATTCAGAGCAAAACAAATACATGATTATCTCTATCATAGATGCATATTTACATTTGATGAAATGAAACAGCTACCGAAAAATATGCGTGAATGGTTAAAAGAAAATGCAAGTATATATATACCTGAAGTAATAAACAGTATACAATCCAATGACGGTAATACAACAAAAATTCTTTTTAAATTAAAAGACGGATCATTGGCAGAAACTGTTTGCATGCACCATAAGTACGGAAATTCAATTTGTGTTTCAACACAAATCGGTTGTGCGATGGGGTGTATATTTTGTGCTTCAACTAGAAATGGATTGGAACGTAATTTAACATTTGGAGAAATGTTATCGCAAGTATATGCATTTAAAAAATTAAAAAACATTTCTGTACATTCAATTGTATTAATGGGAGCGGGAGAACCCTTAACAAATTATGAAAATTGTTTGAAATTTATAAAATTGTGTAATGACTCCTCAATTTTAAATATAAGTTATAGAAATATAACTTTATCTACATGTGGAATAGTACCTCAAATATATAGATTGGAAAAAGAAAATTTACCTATAACACTTGCAATATCCCTTCATGCTCCTAATGACAAAATTCGCAATGAAATTTTACCTTCAAGTAAGCATTTCAAAATAGAAGACGTTATACGTGCTTCAAAACATTATTTTGAAAATACAGGTAGACGAATTACATTTGAATATATACTCATAAAAGGAATAAATGCAGCTCCGGAACATGCTGTAGAATTAGCTAAATTAATTGGAAATTTAAATTGTCACATTAATTTGATTCCTGTCAATGGAACGGAACATATTCAACTATTTGCACCTTCGAAAAAAGAAATATTTGAATTTCAGCAAATTCTTGAAAAAATGGGGAAAAGTGCTACAGTACGCAGACAAATGGGAAATGAAATACAAGCTGCATGCGGACAATTAAAGCGAAGATATTTGGAAAACAGATAAAATTGACTATAAATATATCAAATGGTAATATGAAAACAAGTTGAGTTTCTGCATATCGGAGAAATAAAATCATGATAAGAGTTTATGGTGAATGTAGAAAAGGTTTAGTCAGAAAATTAAACGAAGATTATATATATGTTTCAAATAATCCTTATTTTATACTTGCCGACGGAATGGGCGGATATAAAGGCGGACAAATAGCAAGTAGGATTGCGGTAGAATCCGCGAAAGACTTCTTTAAAGAAACTCCTCAGGTATCTGTTTCTGAAGAGGTAATGAAGAAGTCTATTTTATATGCAAATAAGATAATTTTGGAACAAAAAAAAGATTACCCTAATTTAAATCAAATGGGTAGTACTTTAATAACCGTTGCCTTAAATAAAGATAAAATATATTGGGCTCATGTTGGAGACAGTCGCATATATTATTTTAAAAACGGAATATTAAAACAGATTACTGAAGATCACTCTTTTGTAATGAATCTTTTAAAAAAAGGGAAAATTACCATAGATGAAGCAAAAAAACACCCGAGAAGAAACGAAATTACACGTGCGGTCGGTATAAATGAAGATTTAAACGTCGATACAGGAGAAATCAGGCTTGAAAAAAACTCAGTAATTTTAATTTGCAGTGACGGACTCACCGGAATGCTGGAAGATTACACAATAAATAAAGTTTTATCCGAATACAAATTCAATACTGATGAAAATTTAAAAAACTGTGCAGAAAAATTAATGGAATTGGTATATGACGCAGGTGCAAGTGATAATATATCACTAATTCTTATTAGTTATGAAAATGATTGATTGTGGAGAAAATGATGATTGGTAAAATTCTTGATGAAAGATATAAATTAGAGAAAAAAATCGGTTCCGGTGGAATGGCGGATGTCTATCAAGCAAAAGATATTTTACTTGATAGAATTGTTGCTGTAAAAATTCTTCATAGTAATTTCGCTGAAGATAATGATTTTATAGTAAGATTCCGACATGAAGCACAATCTGCCGGTAAATTATCGCATCCTAACATAGTAGGAATTTATGATGTAGGTTGTGATCAATCTATTCATTATATAGTTATGGAATATGTTGAAGGTGAAACATTAAAACAATATATTAATTTACATAAGCATATTCCTATTGACGTTGCTGTAAGAATTACTATAGAAATAGGCAGTGCATTAGAAGAAGCTCATAAAAACGGAATAATACATTGTGACATAAAACCGCATAATATATTGCTTACTGAATCAGGTAAAGTAAAAGTTACAGATTTCGGTATAGCAAGAGCTGTAAATTCATCTACAATAATGAACAAAGAATCCATTTTAGGATCTGTTCATTATTTATCACCTGAACAAGCTGCCGGTGATAAAGTTACTGAAAAAACAGATATCTATTCATTAGGTATCGTTTTCTATGAAATGCTTACACATCATCTTCCATTTGAAGGAGACACTGCGGTAAGTATTGCATTAAAACATATGCAAAATGATATTCCCAAACCAACTAAATTCAATCCGGCAATATCTCCAATGCTGGAAGAATGTTTATTGACTGCACTTGCAAAAAATCCAGATAAAAGATATGACACAATTTCCGATTTTATTTCGGAATTACGCATAGCACAAGGATTTACAATGTCGATATATAAACGTGCAGATCACGACTTAAATTCTATAACTAAACCTATTTTAAAAACAAATTTAAATAACAGAAATAAAATAAAAAAAGAAAATAAAGTTTTGAAATTTTTGAATCAAATGCCTCAAAAATATATTTGGATAAGTATGGTAGCGTTATTTATCATTTGTTTCGCATGGGCATTTTTCAGTTTCGGAAATTTTTGGAGTACGGAAAATATACCGGTTCCAAATGTAGTAGGTAAACCGGTTGAAGTTGCCGAACATATTTTAAAAAATAAACATTTAAGAGTATCCGTTGATGAAATATCCGATAATGAAGTACCTGCCGGAGAAGTTATCTCACAAACACCTCAGGCCGGTACAAATGTCAAAGAACAACGAATTATACATTTAACTGTAAGTAAAGGCGGATCAGTTATTTTAGTTCCCGATTTAAAAGGATTAACTATAGAACAAGCTAAAGAACGATTGGAAAAATTAGGATTATCATTGGGTGCAATAGAAAACGGAAACGACAGTGAAGAAGAACCGGATACGATTTTATCACAAAATCCGGTAGCAAAAACCAAAGTAGATAAAGGAACAACAGTTAATGTTGTAGTAAATATGAAACAAAAACTTGTCGTTCCCAGTGTTGTTGGAATGACTTTAGGAGATGCAAAAGCATCACTTACAAATGCAAAATTAAATTTAGGAAGCATTACATCACAAGACGGTGCATCAGAATCAGATATGAATTCAATAGTAGTATCACAAGATCCGGCTGTAGGTTTTACAGATAAAAATGTAGTAAATCTTGTAATCGGTAGATCCAAATCCACAAGAAAGAGCGGAAATGTAAGTGTTTCAATGCCTAAAACCGGTTCTGATCGACACGTTGTAATTTATGCTATTGATGATAATGGAAAACACTCTGTATATGACAATATGGTTCCACCCGGAGAAGTCGTATCCATAAACGTATCAGGTGTAGGAGATGTAAGAATTCAAGTTTATATAAATGATGATTTAGTACAAGAACGGAATTTGTAATGAAAGGTATAATTATAAAAAACGAGAACGGATATTTCTCAATTCTTGGAAAAACCGATAAATTAGAGCTTTGTCGTTCACGCGGCAATTTAAAAATGAAAACAAATTTATTGGTAGGAGATATTGTAGAATATGACTTGGAAATAGGCTCAAATCCGGTCATAACTAAAATATACCCCAGAAAAAATACTCTCCAAAGACCACCTGTGGCAAATATAGATCAATTAGTTTTAGTTGTTGCTATAAAAAATCCTGATATAAATTTAATTCTATTAGATAAAATGATAGCAATAGCTGAAAATAACAACAGTATACCTATCATATGTATAAATAAGTTTGATTTATCACACGATTATGCAAAAAAAATAGAAAATTTATACAAAAAAATAGGATACACTTCAATATTGATATCAAAATTTGTACCGGAAAGCATTGAAAACTTAAAATACAATCTTTCAGATAAAATTAATGCATTCACAGGACCGTCAGGTGCAGGCAAATCAACTATACTCAATCAATTAATAGGTAAAGATTATTTTAAATCTCAAGAAGTAAGTGCATATACCGGTAGAGGAAAAACTACCACGAGACATGTAGAACTTGTAAAATTAAATTCTGAAACTTATATTATAGATACTCCCGGATTTACTTGCTTAGATACAACATCTCTTATAGATGCCAAAATTGATACATTATTTAAAGAATTTAATAATTATATCGGACTCTGTAAATTTTCAGACTGTAAACATTTATCAGAACCTAAATGTGCCGTCTTAGATGCATTGGAAAATAATTTAATTTCTAAATTAAGATATAACTCTTATAAAAAAATATTACTTGAAATAGAAGAAAATAAGAGGAGGCTTTATAAATGAAAATTGCACCATCTTTATTATCAGCAGATTTTGCTAATTTAGAAAAAGAAGTAAGAGAAATAGAAAAAAGCGGTGCTGATTTATTGCATTTAGATATGATGGATGGGCATTTTGTTCCAAATTTAACATTTGGAGTACCTATTATAAATGCTATAAGAAAACATACAAAATTACCATTTGATATACACATGATGGTTTTTAATCCTGAAAAATATTTAGGTGAACTAGAAAAAGTCGGAGTACAAATGATTTCATTTCATCAAGAAGCAAGTATTCACCAAGATCGCATAATTCAGGAAATCAAAGAAAGAAAAATAAAAGCAGGAATAGCTATTAATCCCGCAACATCAATTAATAACATAGAACCGATTTTACCTATTTTGGATTATGTTTTAATAATGAGTGTAAATCCGGGATTCGGTGGCCAAAAATTCATATATTATACACTCGAAAAAGTAAAAAAACTCAAAAAAATAATACAAAATAACGGATATAATACTTTGATTGAAGTTGACGGAGGAATCAAAGCAGAAAATATTCAATTGCTAAAAGATGCCGGGGCTGATATTTGTGTTGCAGGATCGGCAGTGTTCGGTAAGCCTGATAGAAAAAAAGCTATAGACATACTCAAAATATAAAGATCCGTTTAGGGTCTTTTTTATTATAAAAGAGGAAAAACATGGGATATATTAAACACTATATAAACTCTTACAATTTACGTATTATATCAACAGATCTTACGGAAATTACACAAAGTGTACAAAAATTACATAAATTATCTGCATTTTCGGCAACAATTTTATCCAAAGTGTTTTTAAGTACAGTACTATTGGCAAAAGACTTTAAAAATAAAGAATCTATTTCATTACAATGGCAAACAAACAGCCCGTTAGGAATAATATTTGCAGATGCATATAATGTAAATTATTTAAGAGGATATATTAAAACTTCTCAAGAAAATTTAATAAAAGAAAAAAACGAAAAAGAATTCCTTGCGAAATATAAAGGTATTTTATCAATAAATAAATACTCTCTACTTAAACATCCTTTTAAAAGTATTATAAAAACTACAGAAAATTCAATTGATAAAATATTTACAGATTTTACAATTAAATCAGAACAAATAAAATCCGAATTTCATACAAATGTCGACACGGATATAAATGGACAAATAACAAAAGCAAGCGGTTTTTTAATTCAATTATTACCCCAAGGAAATATGAAAAATTTTAAAGAAATAAATGAATTATATAAAAATCAAACGTTAGATGAACTAATAAAAAAAGAAAATTTTGGATTGATATATGAAACAAAAATAAAATATAAATGCACCTGCTCAAGAGAAAAAGTTTTTTCTTCTTTAAAACTTCTTTCACACTCGGAACAAAATGAATTGTTAAAAAGAGGAGCAATTGAAATTACATGTAATGGCTGTGGTAAAAATTATAGTTTTACAAAAAATGATATATTAAATCTCATAAAAACGGAGAATAACAATGAATAAATTAGCGTTTATAGGCGGAAGCGGTATTTATGACCCTAAAATTTTAGAAAAAACAGAACAAAAAAAAATTGAAACTCCTTACGGAATTTCATACTATACTTCTGGTATATATAAAAATAAAGAAATAATTTTCATGGCACGTCATGGAAATAAACATACTGTTCCTCCTCATAAAATTAATTATAGAGCAAATATATATGCATTAAAAATATTAGGTGTAACGACAATTATTTCCACATCTGCAGTAGGTAGTTTGACTTTAAAATATAAGTTGGGAGATTTTATATTGATAAATCAATTTATAGATATGACGAAAATGAGAGAAAATACTTTTTTTGATGGTATTTTACATGGAGTAGCTCATGTAGATATGACAGAACCATATTCTCCTGAAATAAGAAAATTAATATTAAAAGAAGCAAATAAACTTAATATTACAATACATAACGGAGGAACTTATATTTGTACAGAAGGTCCAAGATTTGAAACACCTGCAGAAATAAAAATGTTTAAAAAATTTGGTGGAACCGTTGTCGGCATGACAAATGTACCTGAATGCCAACTTGCAAGAGAAGCAGGTATTGCTTATGTAACCATATGTATGATTACAAATTTTGCTGCAGGAATTTCAAAAAACATAATAACACAAGACGAAGTATTTGAATGTATGAAAAAAAACTCTATAAAATTTCAAAACATCTTGAAAAATATAGCTGATATATATATAGAAAATCCTGAAAAATTTACAAATAAAAATATTCCACGTGCAGAGGTTATTAAAGTATGAATGCAATAAAATGGAACAATAATGAACTTATTATTTTAGACCAGCGTAAATTACCATTAACAACATCTTATATAAAATGTAAATCATATAAAACTGTAATTGATGCAATATATACATTATCAGTACGAGGTGCACCTTTAATAGGTATAGCTGCCGCTTATGGAATGGTATTAGCTGCAATAGAATCACAAAAACTTCCTAAAAGCAGACAAAAAGATTTTATAATAAATGCAGGTAACAAATTGAAAAATACCAGACCTACCGCAGTTAATTTATCCTTAGTTATAAATAAAATACTTAAACTAACAGAAAAAAGCGATTTTAAAAATATTATAAATATCTTATTAAAAGAAGCCACCGATATAGATAAAGAAGATCAAATATTATGCGATAAAATTGCAAATAACGGTATTGAACTATTTAAAAATAAAAAAAATTTAAAAATTTTAACACATTGTAATACAGGTTCACTAGCAACCCAGGGTATAGGAACTGCATTGGGGATTATAAAAAAACTCAATCTGAATAAACAAATAAAGTGTATTTATATAGATGAAACACGACCGTTATTACAAGGATCACGTTTAACAGCATATGAATTGAATAATGAAAAAGTACCTTGTAAACTTATAACAGACAGTACAGCTGCATTTATATTAAAAAAAGAAAAAATAGATGCCGTAATAGTTGGAGCCGATAGAATTGCATCTAACGGTGATACCGCAAATAAAATAGGTACATACGGATTGGCTATAGCAGCAAAATTTCATAACATACCTTTTTATATAGCGGCACCTTCGTCTACATTTGATTTTAATCTAAAAAACGGAAATCAAATTATAATTGAAGAGCGCGACTCAAAAGAAATAAAAGAGTATAATAATAAGGAAATATCACCAACAGAAATTGATGTATATAATCCGGCGTTTGATGTAACAGATAATACGCTGATAACCGGTTTTATTACTGAAAAAGAAATATTGTACCCTCCATACGATATATCTTTTTTAAAACTTAAATAAAAATATATAAAGGGAGATAATATGTCAATATTAATAAAAAATGTAGATATATATGTAAATAATAAAATTAAGACTAAACAAAATATTGCAATAAAAAATAATAGAATAAAGAATTTCCCAATTAGTCCTGATGAAACTGAATACGATGAAATAATAAATGGTAATGGTATGTTGGCAATCCCGGGATTTATAAATACACATACACATGTTGCAATGACTCTATTTAGAAGTTATGCAGATGATATGGCGCTGATGGATTGGTTACAAACAAAAATATGGCCTGCTGAAGATCATTTAGATAATGATATTGTTTATTGGGGAAGTATGCTGGCATTTGCCGAAATGATAAGAGGCGGCACAACTGCATTTTGCGATATGTATATGTTTATGGATTCTTGCGCAAAAGCTGCTGAGAAAGCCGGAATAAGAGGTAATATTGCACGTGGACTATCCGGAATAAGCCCAAATGCAGACCAAGCCTTACAAGAAAATATAGAATTATATAAAAATTGGAATAATGCAGATAATGGACGTTTTAGAGTAATGTTAGGACCACATGCACCGTATACATGCCCTCCGGACTACTTAAAAAAAGTTTGTAAAGTAGCAGAAAAAGAAAATATGCCTATACATATACATTTGGCAGAAACTTTAAATGAAGTAAATGACTGTATAAAACAATACAGTATAACACCGATAGAATTAATGAACAATATAGGTTTATTTGATTATCCTACACTGGCAGCACATTGCGTATATGTAAACGATAATGATATAAACATATTATCTAAAAAAAATGTAAAAGTTGCACATAATCCCGGCAGTAATTTAAAATTAGCATCGGGAATATCACCTATAACTAAAATAATAAAAAAAGGAATAACAGTAGGACTTGGAACTGATGGAGCATCCAGCAATAATAAATTAGATATGTATTCCGAAATGAGATTGGCAGCTTTGATTCATAAAGCAAATACATTGGATCCGTATGCAATTACATCAAAAGAAGCTATCAATCTTGCAACAAAAAATGGTGCAAAATGTTTAGGATATTCAGATTTAGGTGAACTTAAAGAAGGCTATTTAGCAGATATACAATTAATAGATCGAACAGGATTTCATTGGAAGCCTCGTTTAAATGATATTTCACTATTAGTTTATGCCGGAAATTCTTTTGATGTAAATACAGTTATAATTCATGGAAAAACTGTTATGAAAAATAAAGAACTTTTAACTATAGATACAGAAAAGTTAGATTATGAAATTTCACGTGTAATAAAAAAATTATATTCATTTAAACATTAATGTCAAAATATTTGCTTTCTAAGCACAATTAGTTCCGATAATTTAAGATTATCGGAACTAATTGTGCAATAACTTGGTAAAAATATGAATAACAAACATTTCTATTTAAAAAAAATAATAAACAGTACATTACTTTCAAATAAATCCTTATCTACACTTTCAGAAACAAAATCTGAAAATACTATTAATGCTTACGAATCAGATTGGGATGACTTTTGCAATTGGTGTATTTATAATAAATTTTCTGCTTTTCCTGCAACTTCGGAAACTGTTGTTAATTATATAAATGATTTAGCTGATTATGCTAAATCATCAACAATAAAAAGACGTGTAAGTGCAATCTCCGAAAATTACAATGCTGCTATAGCTTCAGGAATAAACGTAAATAATCCCTGTAAAAATTGGATTATAAAGGAAGCTTTAATAGGACTCAATCGAAAAAAAGGTACACGGCAAAAAGGTAAAACTCCTCTTTATTGGGAAGACTTGAAAAAAATAATAGTTACAATGAATTTATCATGCTTAACCGATATAAGAGATAAAGCGATATTACTTTTAGGTTTTATGGGTGCATTCAGAAGAAGTGAATTAACATCTTTAGAATTAAATGATATTACATTTGTTCCTCAAGGTATTATAATTACAGTTAAAGAATCTAAAACCGATCAAGAAAAATCCGGACAAACTATAGGCATACCCTATCTTGAAGATAAAAATATGTGTGCCGTTTCTGCTCTTAAATTATGGATAAAAGAAGCACATATCACTAAAGGACCCTTGTTTCGTCGTTTACTGAAAAATGGAAAAACATCTGATAATGCATTAAGTGATAAAAGTGTAAATTTAATTGTAAAAAAATATGTAAATAAAATAGGATTACAAAAAGAATTATATGGTGCTCACAGTTTACGACATGGTTTTGCAACATTTGCGGCAATGAACGGCATTGAAGAACGAATAATAATGAAACAAACACGTCATCATTCTGTTGAAATGGTACGTCATTATATAAATGAAGCTGATTTATTTATTAACAATCCTATTTCCATTATTTTTAACAAAACATAAAAAGAACACTTGTTTGTTTAGCACTACCGGCAATCAAACAAACAAGTGTTCTTTTTACTATTCAGGAAGTTTTATAATTTTACCAGGAATTATCTTTCCCGGATCTTCTATTTTATTTATTTTCTGTATTTCATATATATACTTTCTTATATCCTTATCAGTTCCCACATTACGTTTTGCTACATCCCATAAAGTTTCGTTTTTTTCAATCATTACTTCTTTGTATTTCTTTTCTTGCAATGTAGATGCATTAACTATAAATCCATAAAAACATATACTTATTAATAAAAAAACTATTATTTTTTTCATGAAATTCACCACTTCCAAGTAGAACATATTTTCTCAGAACAAATATTCTGTAGTTATTATATACCAGAATATTTGTTTGGTCAAGAGCTTTGAAATATTTGTTCGGGAACATGTGTTTGAATTATTTTTTTTACTATAGTATAATTATTAATATACGTAAATTATATAGGAGGTCGTTGTGAATACAAAAACTATGCGCAAACTTACTTCTCGTGAGCAAAGTATACTTGACTTTATTCGAAAAAAAATTGAAGACTCAAATTTTCCTCCTACTGTAAGAGAAATTTGTCAAGCTGTAGGTTTAAAATCTACATCTACAGTACATGGATATTTAACACGCTTGGAAGAACTTGGTGTTATAAAAAGAAACCCCTCAAGTTCACGTGCTATTGAACTGATAGATCATAACGAATCATGGAAATCAAAAAAAATGTTGCCGATGCCGGTTGTGGGTTCAGTACGAGCCGGAGAACCTGTTTTTGCAGATGAACATATTGAAACAGTTTTTCCATTACCCGCTGAAATGATTGGAAGTAACGGAAACTGTTTTATACTTGTTGTTCGTGGAGATAGTATGATTAATGCAGGCATTAATGAAGGTGATTATCTTATTGTTTCTGAACAAAATACCGCAAATGATGGAGATATCGTTGTTGCTTTAGTAGATAATGAAGATGCTACAGTAAAACGTTTTTATAAAAAAATGGATTATGTCTTACTTAAACCTGAAAATGATAATTATGAACCGATTATTTCAAGAAATGTAATTATAAGAGGTAAAGTAATCGGACTTTATAGAAATATATAATAAAAAGCTTTTAATAGTATAAACGAGATATAAATTCAATCTCATTACTATTAAAAGCTTTTTTACATATCCGATTTTACATATCCGACAAAATAATTTTATCTTCTTTTAATATAATTTTTCTATCTTTCAGCAAATTCCCTATAGCACGCTTAAATGCACTTTTACTTATTCCTAAAGTTGATTTAATAATCACAGGATTGCTTTTATCGGTTAATTTCATTTCTCCGTTATTTTTTTTCATAAATTCATAAATGTTTTCCGCATCTAAGCTCATAGCTTTTTCTTTTACCGGTCTTATTGAAATATTTAATCTTCCATCATCTCTTATATATGTTACTCGACCGATTATTTTTTGTCCCATTTTTAAATCATTAGGCATATTTTCCTTATATAAAAATGCAATCCACTTTTCCCTTGTAATTATAAATGCACCGGATTCGGTAATATTATAAACAGTACCTTCAACTTTACCTCCAACTTTAATACCATAACATTTTGAGGCAATTTTTAAAATTTCTTTATCTACATGCATAGTTGTTGCCAATCTGCCTGTTTTATCTAAATATAATTTTACCCAAATTTTCTGTCCTACTTCAATCTTACCTTCAGTTTCTGTAAACGGAAGAAAAATTCCTCTTTCAGTACCCACATCTACAAAAGCACCGAATCTGGTTTTTAAAATAACTTCTACATATCCTATTCCATTAATTTCAATCTGTGGCAAATGCATACTTGCAGTTAATCTATGATGTTTATCATTATAAATAAAAACTTTTATTTTTTCTCCTATTTCAACATCACGAGTTTGTTGACCTTTATGCAATAAAATATCATCCGATGTATTTCCTGTTCCGGCTGATAAAAAAGCACCAAAATCACTTTTTCTTACAACCTCAAGACACGCTATAGAATTTTCCTTAATAGAGTCTTGTTTATTCAAATCATTTATATCATTCATTTTACACCGTCATTATCTTCAAAAACTTCAACAGGCGCATCTTGCCATAATTGATCCAATTGTACTCTTTGTCTCTCTTCATATGAAAAAATATGTAAAATCACATTACTGAAATCCATCAAAATCCAATCACCCTCTTTATACCCTTCTTTATGAAGTGCATGTATTCCGTCATTTTGTAATTTTATTTCTACATTATCTGCCAAAGATTGTCCGTGTTTTTTATTCATACTTGTACAAACAATAAAATAATCAGCAATTGATGTTACATCGGTAACATGAAAAATTTTAATATCCAAGCCCTTTTTTTCAGAAAGTGCTTTACATATAGTTTCTACAATTTGATTCATAAAATCTCCCTCATTTGTTTAAAGTCAATGCAATAGTTTTTTGCAATTCATTTTGATTTACAATCCAAACTTTATTTTTATTAATTAATTGTTCTTCACCGGGAAGAATTACAAAATTTGAATTTTCTTCTTTACTATTAATTAATTTCAATATCAAATCAGATGCTTCTTTCGAAGAAATATTACTTTCTTTAGGTTTCCAAAAATAATATGCTCCTATTTTATTTATAAATGAAAAATTATTACCACATTTTCTTATTAAAGATTTTGCCAATCTTTCTTGGTGCTGAATTCTCTCAATTTCATTTTGTTCATCAATATATCTTATATAAGCCAACATTTCGGAGTTACTTAATTGTTGATAACCTTGTTTAAGTTGAATATCATAATTTCCTTCTGAATTTGTATGCTCCATCTGTTTCTCGACATAAAAATCAAAATTTTTTGAAAATTTCGTACTTTCAATAAAAGAATTATAATCAAAAACAGCATATTTATCTATTTTAATATGCAACAGATTTTCAATCGCAGATTTAACTCCATCTGCCCCATTTTCAACTAATGTTTCTTTTAATAAAACATCTTTATCTTCTTTGGTATTGTTTATTTTTGTGTTTGGAGGAAATGAAATAATTGTAAATCCATCCGAGTTATCTATAAGTGATACAACGGCTATGGCATCAGCATTTTTATTTTCATCTTCACCTATTAACAAATAATAAACCGGCTTTTCTTCAGTTTGTTTTTCCCAAAAAAATAATTTATCTTTTACTTTCCAAACACCGAAAGAAATTCCTGAAATTAATATTATAAAGCATAACAAAAAAATAAATATTTTTTTATATTTAATTTTACTTTTATTTTTTCTTTCTTTTAAACGTCTATTTTTTATATTTATCATCTTGTTCACAAATTAAATAATTTCTCCCAAAAAATGTTAATTCATAAATATATTCATTTTTATCCAGTAAAAATTTTATTGTTGAATTATATGCTGCAATTACTGCTTTATTTAAATCTTGATCGGCTGTTTTTCTTAATTCATCTACTCCTCCGGGAAAATCTCTTGAAGGTTCAATATAATCAGCTAAAAATATAATTTTTTCTAAAACACTCATATCGGGTTTTCCTGTTGTATGATAAAATATTGCATTTTGTATTTCTTCATCAAAAATATTATATTCCTCTTCGATTAAAATACTTCCTGCCGGTCCATGAAGTATCGCTTTGCTCTTTCTTGCCAAATCGTTAAAAACAATGCCTTTAGAATCAATTAACTGATTCATTTTCTCCAATGAAATTTCTTTCGCACTGTCATGTAATAAACCGGCCAAATAAGCTTTTTCTGAATCTGCATTGTATTTTATTGCTAATTTTTTTGCAACTTCAGCCGTCCCTACTGAATGAATATAACGTTTATGAGATAAATTAGTTTTCAATTTTTCTTGTATTTTTTGAATATCTATATTCAACGAAAAAATCCCCTTTTTACTTATATAAATTAAATTTATGTATAATCTCAATTACTTTATCAGGTATAAAATATTTTACTGAACGATTATCTTTTATCATATTTCTTAAAATTGTTGATGAAATATCAACTTTAGGTATTTTTAATCTATGTATTTTGGTTTTTCCCAATTCATCAAAAGACATTATAGATTTTAAAAGCAATTTTTCATCGCCTGAACGTTCTACGCAAATAAAATCACATAACGTCAATAATTCCATATTATGTTTCCAATTAGGCAAATCTGCTATCGCATCGGAACCCGCAATAAAAAATATTCTATATTTTTCTTTCATAATATCTTTTAATTCGTGTATTGTATTAACGGTATATGACGGCCCATTACGATTAATTTCAATAGGTGAAATATCAAACTTATAATTATCTTCAATTGCAATCTTCACCATTTCATATCTCACAAATTTATTTATATTATGCATACTTTTGTTTGGCGTATCGCCTGACGGAATAAAAATCACTTTTTCAAGATTAAATTTTTGACATGCGGCTTCTGCAATAATTAAATGTCCTATATGTATCGGATTAAATGAGCCTCCAAATATACCTATTCGCTTTTCCATAATTAAATAATCATTTCTATAAAAATTACAACTATACTACCGTAAATAAACAGCTGAAAATAATGAAATAATTCAAATTTTCCTTTTTCCGTATTAATATAGTAATAAATTAAACTTTTTATTTTTGTAAAAATACTGATTTTCATTCTCGTATTTGTCCGTTGCCGAATACTTTATATTTATACGTTACTAAATCTTCTAGTCCTACAGGACCTCTTACATGTAGCTTTTGAGTACTTATACCTATTTCAGATCCGAATCCAAATTGAAATCCATCTGTAAATCTAGTTGAAGCATTCATATATATAACGGCAGCATCAATATTATTCATAAACTTTGCTGCATTATCTAAATTTTCAGTAACAATACATTCTGAATGATGAGTTGTATATTTTTGTATATGTTCAATGGCTTCATTCATAGATTTTACAACTTTTACCGATAAAATTAAATCGTTATATTCCGTTTCCCAATCTTTTTCAGTAGCAACGGAAATTGAAGAATATAACTTTTTACAAGTTTCATCTCCCCTTATTTCTACATTATTTTTAATTAATTCAGGAAATACTTTATTAATAAATTTTTCAGCAATGTCTTTATGTATTAAAAGAGTTTCCATTGCATTACAGACCGAAGGTCTCTGAACTTTAGCATTAATAATAATTTTTACCGCTTTTTCCAAATCAGCTTCGCTATCTACATAGGTATGACATACACCGCTACCTGTTTCTATAACCGGTACAATACTGTTTTCCGTAATAAATTTAATTAAATTACTACTTCCACGCGGAATAACTAAATCAATATATTTTTTAGCTTTTAAAATAATCGGTACAAGTTTACGATTTGAATCAGTCAAACTATACACAATATTTTTTGAAAGATTTTGATTTACTAATGCATCATGTAAAATTTCAGTTAAAGCTATATTCGTATAATGAGCTTCTTTACCTCCACGTAGTACACATGCATTTCCGCTTTTTATACAAAGTGCTGCCGAATCTATTGTTACATTCGGACGTGATTCATAAATTATAGAAATAACTCCAAAAGGAACGGTAGTTTTTATAAGTTCTATACCGTTTTTCAAAATACTATGTGCACGAATTTTTTTACACGGATCGGGTAATTTAATCAATGCTTTCACGCTCATAGATATATCTAAAAGTTTTGCATCATCTAATGCCAATCTTTCTATCATAGCATTCGATAATCCATTTATTTTTGCATTTTCTATATCTTTTGCATTTTCTCTTAATATAGTTTCTTTTTTCAATAATAATAGTTTCGCTATATCTTGAAGTATTTTATTTTTCTTTACTTCACTAAGATTTATTAATTGTAAAGACGCTTGCTTAACTGATTGTAAATTTAAAAATAATTCATTTTCAGTCATACGGCTTCTCCTTAATACATAATCAACAAATTATCACGATGTATAACTGTATTATATGGTGCAGGTTCACCAAGTATTTTATCCAATTCTTCCGTATGAAAACCTTTCATTCGTTGTATATCATGACTTGTATAATGAGATATTCCTCTGGCTATTTCCTTTTCTCCAAAATAAACCGATACAGTATCTCCGTCTTCAAAAGTTCCGATTACATCTATAATTCCTACAGGAAGTAAACTTGAACCTTTATTTATAAGTGCATTATAACATCCTTGATCTATAAGTATTTTGCCTTTAATTTCTGAACCTATTATAATTTTCCTACGCTTTAATTGTGGATGAACATTATCTGCTATAAAATACGTTCCAAGTCTTTCACCATTCATCAATTTATAAATTATATTCTTTGTATGACTGTTTGCTATTACCGTATCTATACCGGAATGTGCACAAATTTCAACAGCCTGCATTTTTGTATACATACCTCCGGTTCCCCTTGCGGTACCTGCACTTCCTGCTATTTTAAACAATTCACGTGTAAATTGCGGTACTTCATGAATCAGTTCGGCTTTAGGGTTGTTTTTAGGATCTTCTGAATACATACCTTCTATATCCGAAAGAATAATTAATAAATCCGCCTCACATATACTCGCAACAATTGCAGATAAGGTATCATTATCTCCTATTTTTATTTCATCAACACTTACTGCATCATTTTCATTAATTATCGGTACAATACCAAGTTCAAGAAGAGAACTTAATGTTCCCTTCATATGAAGATATCTTTTACTACTTAAAGAATCTCCTTTTGTCATTAATACTTGACCTATAATTTGTCCATACCTATGAAAATAGTTTTCATACAATCCCATTAATGCACATTGTCCAACTGCAGCAACAGCTTGTTTATAGGGTAAGAAATCAGGTTTTTTCTCAAATCTGAGTATCGGCAAACCTATTCCTATTGCTCCTGAAGATACAAGAATAACTTGATTACCCCTATTTTTTAAATCTACAATTTGAGAAACTAAATGATCAATAAATTGTAAATTTGCTTTACCGTTTTTATAAGTTAAAGAACTTGTTCCAACTTTAATGACAATTTTTTTTTTGGTTTTTATTCGCTGCCTTGATAATTCATCATGGTAGTTCATAATGACTTTTTTCCTTTTTTTGCTTAAATAAAATACAATTTCTTCCTATAACTTGCACTAATTCGCAGGATAATTTTTCAGATAAAAACTTTGCAGTATTATTTACATCTTCTACAGAATTTTGATTAATTTTTACCTTAATCAACTCTCTTGCTTTAAGTGCATTAAAAATACTTTCAATCACAGATTCTTCAATACCGTTTTTACCTATTTGTACTACCGCCGGAAATTTAGAGGCAATACCCTTTAAATACTGTTTTTGTTTTCCAGTAAGCATTTTATTCTCCTTCTTTATCTTCATTAGTATTTTCTGAAAATGTAAATTCAAATCCATACAAATCTACAGTATCGCCTTCTTTTACGCCTTCTTTTATAAGCAATTTGTCAAGTCCCATAAAATGCCAACTGCGTTCAAAATGACGTAATGATACAGGATTATCAAAATTTGTCATAGAAACTAATTTTTCTAAACGTTTTCCTTTTACTTTATATACATTATCTATACATTCCACTGTAAATTCAATTTTAGGAATTTCATAAACTATTGTTCTGTTTAGAGCTGGTATTTCTTGTTCAGGTATTTCTTGCAACATCTTCCAAACAGCTTCCATCAATTCGGATATACCTTCTCCGGTCAATGTACAAATAGGAAAAATATCATATCCTTCAGCTTTTATTTTTGAACATAAATCATCCAATTTTTTATTATCTTGAATTAAATCTGTTTTATTAGCAGCAACAATTTGTTTCTTTTTTGTTAATACTGAACTGTACATTGCCAATTCTTTATTAATTATGTGAAAATCATCAAAAGGATCTCTACCTTCACTTCCGGCAGCATCCAATACATGAATAAGCAGTTTTGTGCGTTCTATATGTTTAAGAAACTGATCTCCCAATCCGCTTCCGTTACTTGCACCTTCAATTAAACCCGGTATATCCGCCATAACAAAATTACGAGATTCATCCAAACTTACCAAACCTAAAACAGGAGTTAAAGTAGTAAAATGATATGCTGCAACTTCAGGACGCGCGGCTGAAACTTTACGGATTAAACTTGATTTACCAACACTTGGAAATCCTAATAATCCTACATCTGCAAGAACTTTTAACTCAAGTTTAAGTTCCTTTTCTTCTCCCGGTTCACCTTTTTCTGCAAACATAGGTGCACGTACGGCACTTGTTGCGAAGTGGGAATTGCCTCTTCCTCCGCGACCGCCTTTAGCTAAAATTGCTTCTTGCCCTTCGTTAGTCATATCTGCAAGCAATTCATTTGTTTTTACATCATAAACAACAGTTCCTAATGGAACTTCAATTATACAATCTTTACCCATTTTGCCGAACATATCTTTCGGTCCGCCTCTTTCGCCACGTTCGGCAACAAATTTTTTACGACGTCTGAATGCCATCAAAGTATTTATGTTTGAGGTAGCTCTTAAAATTACAGAACCTCCTTTACCTCCATCTCCACCGCTGGGACCTCCACGTGGAACATATTTTTCTCTACGAAATGAAACCATTCCGTCTCCACCGGCTCCTGATACAACAAAAATTCGTGCTCTATCTATAAACATTATTAACTCCTTCATATTTATTATTGTAATTATGTATTATTATCACTTCTTATAATTATATTTTATCACAAATCTTCTATACTTCCGCTATCAATATAAAAAAACTGAAGATATTCATTGAATACCTTCAGAAAAATATTTATTTATATTTTTAAGGCTCATTATTTAAAATTTCAACAGCTCTTTTATAAACCGAATCAGTTTCAAAATTAAAAATTTCTCCCTTTTGTTCAACCTTTTCATCCGGTTCAATTCCTATTTTATCAATTTTCCTACCTTTTGCAGTTTTATATTCTGCTATAGAAACCTTAAGTGCTGTTCCGTCAGAATTGGTTATTATAGATTGTACGGTTCCTTTTCCGAAACTTTTTTCTCCTATTACAATACCTTCTTTTTTATCTTGAACTGCACCTGCAAAAATTTCAGAAGCACTTGCACTATATTTATCAATTAAAACGACAATAGGATAAAAAGTTTTTACACCATCTATTTTATAAATTTTTTCATTTCCATTTTTAGGACAATAACTTACAACAGTCCCTTCATGAAGAAATTGATTTGAAACATCTACAACGGAATCTATTATTCCTCCAGGATTCATGCGTAAATCAATTATAAATTTTTTAGCACCTTTACTTTTTAAATCTGATAGTGCTGATTTAACTTCATCCGATGTTCTTGTTCCAAAAGAATAAATATGTATATATCCTATAGTATCAGTTGCCATATTGCTTTTTACTGTAGGTAAATTTATATCTTTTCGTTCTAATTTAATCTCTTTTTCAATACCGTTTCTTTTTACAGTCAAAAAAACTTCAGTTCCTGCTTTACCTCTTATCTTAGATGCAACTTGTGACAAATCGTTTTTATCTATACTTTTCCGATTTACTTCTAAAATAATATCTCCGTTTAATATACCATTTTGCTTTGCCGAGCTATTCTCAAGAACTCCCATAACAACAATATCTTCATTTTTATTTTTTCCTAAAATTATTCCAACTCCGGAATATTCTCCATTTGTTTCTTGTAATAAAGCTGAATATTCATCTTTATTTAAAAATATTGAATACGGATCATTTAAAGATTTTGTCATACCTTTTAATGCGCCTTCAAATAATTCTTTATCTGAAACATCTCGGTAATAGTATCTTTTTATAATATTATAATTTTTCAGAAATTCAACTAGTTCTTTCGGATTACCTACACTGATAAAAATAATACATAATGAAATTAGTATTCCGCCTAAAATTCCTAAAATAAAATTAAATAAAGAATTATATTTTTTTGAAAATTTAATCATTATAGGTATCCCATAGGATCTACTGCCGATCCTCCTACTTGTACCTCAAAATGACAATGCGGTCCTGTAGAATTACCTGTGGAACCTGCATATGCTATTACAGTACCTTTAGATACACTTTGACCGTCACTAACTGCAAGTGAACTATTGTGCCCGTATAACGTAGTAATATTATTTCCATGATCGATAATTACTGTGTTTCCGTATCCATCTATCCAACCCGCATAAATAACGGTTCCGCTATCTGCAGCATGTATAGGAGTTCCATAATCTACACCTATATCTATTCCGGAGTGATAAATTGTCGTACCGAATATAGGATGTACACGATATCCGAACGGAGATGTAATCGGACCGTTACAAGGCCAACTCAAAGCACCTGTCCCTTGAGTATAACTACCGCCTGATTGTTGCGACTGAGTTTGTCTTTGACGAACTCTTTCATTAATCATCTCTCTAACTTGTTCACTACGTGCCAAAAGATCGTTTTCTAATTGTTGTGCAGCATCTTTATGAGTCTTCGCTTCATTTAATACGTCTTGCTGTTCACTCTTTTTCTTTGCTATCTCATCTGTAGTCTTTTTCGCTTCTTGTGCTAATTTTTCAAGCTCATTATGTTTAAGTTCAAGTTCAAATTTTTTAGCTTCAATTCCTGATTTTTGTTGTTGTATATCTTTTATAAGATTAAAATCTGCACGTATTATTCGTTTTAACAATTCAACACGATTGGCAAAATCACTGAAATTTTTCGATCCTACAATTACTTCCAAATAACTCAATTGTCCGTTCATATAAATTGCACGTACACGCTTATTTAAAATATTTTGACGTTTTACCAATTCATTTTGTGCTTTTTGTATTTCATTTTCAGTTTGTTTTATTTGTTCATTAATTTGATTTTTTTGTTTTTCTATATCTTTAAGCTTTTGTGTTGCACTATCCAATTCAACTTGTATTGCACGTAATTTTGTACTTACTTCCTCAATAATAGATTGCCAAGAAGCTTGAGTCGATCTTGATTCATCAATTTGACTTTGTATTGTTGATAATTCGTTTTCTAAATCATCAGCAAATACACTATACATTGAAGATGAAAATGTAAGTGAACCTATTAATACTGCAATTAATATTTTCTTTCTTTTATTCATATTATACCTTCATATATTTTCTTAAAGAAATAGCACTGCCCAATACACCTATAATTATTCCAAATAAAATAATTATACCTGCAACATAAAACATAAAAGGAAAAACATTAATTGTCGGAACAAACACAAGTCCGGCGTTAAAAATAGCATTTACTACATACTGATACCCTTGCCATAAAATAATTGATGCTATAACTGAACCTATAAATCCTATTACTATTCCTTCGAAAATAAAAGGCCATCTTATAAATCCGTTAGTTGCACCTACATATTTCATTATTTGTATTTCTCTACGTCTTGCAAATACTGTCAGTCTTATAGTATTTGAAATAATAAATAATTCGGCTGCCGCCAAAAATCCCATTAAAATAATTCCGCTAATACGAATAATCTGCGCAATTTTATATAATTGCTCAATAATATCCTGTCCATACTGTACTCCGTCTACTCCAGGATATTTTTTTACAATGTCTACAGATTTTTTAAGTGCTTCAGGATTTGAAAAAGATATTCTATATGATGCAGGCAGGGGGTTTCCATTTATTGAGTCAAGTAATCCTGACTGTTCTCCCATACGTTCTCTAAATTCTGCCATTGCTTGATCTTTATTTGTAAATTTTATTTCTTTCAATTCAGGTAGAGCTTTTAACTTTTTACCAATATCCATAACTTGTGAGGTGGTAAGACCATCTTTCATATATACACTCATTTCAACCTGATCTTCCAAATAAGATGCCATATGATTAATATTTAAAACTACACACAAAAAAGTTCCTAATATAAACATGGATAAAGTTACGGTTAAAATCGACGCCATCGTCATAAATCTATTTCGAAACAACGACTTTGTTGTTTCTGCTAAAAAGTAAGCTAAAGAACTAAACATGAATGTCATAGCCACCTTTCTTTACATCATTTACAATTAATCCATCTTCAATACTCACAACTCTTTTATGCATGGAATTAACTAATTCTTTATTGTGTGTAACCATAATTATAGTGGTACCCATATGGTTTATATGATTAAAAAGTTCCATGATTTCTTCAGATATAACAGGATCTAGATTTCCTGTAGGTTCATCTGCTATCAGAAGCAACGGCTGATTTACCAATGCTCTTGCTATAGCTATACGCTGTTGTTCTCCGCCGGATAATTTAGAAGGATAATCATTAGCTTTATTTTTCAATCCTACTAGACTCAAAACTTTCGCTACACGTTCTTTTATTTCTTTACTTTTTGTTCCTGTTACACGGAGAACAAATGCAATATTTTCAAAAACGGTTTTTTCTTGTAAAAGTCTGAAATCTTGAAAAACTATACCTAATTTTCTGCGATAATACGGTACTTCACTTCTGTTAAGATTTGTAATATCCACACCATCTACAATAACTTTTCCGCTTGCAGGTGTAAGTTCATGTGTCAACATTTTAACAAAAGTTGATTTTCCAGCACCGCTAGGTCCTACAATAAATACAAATTCACCTTTATCTATTTTTATATTAATATTCCTTAGTGCAGTATGCTTGCTATCATATTGCATAGATACATTATCAAAAGTAATCATAAGTGCCTCATTTTTTTTGAATTAACAATTTTATTTTTTCAACTATATTTGAAGATGTTAATCCATATTTTTCCAGTAAATCATTTGCTTTACCTGATTCACCGAATGTATCATTAATACCTATCATATCCATTATAGTGGGTTTTTCAAGAGATAGTACTTCGGAAACCGCACTACCCAATCCACCGATGACTGAATGTTCTTCACAAGTCAATATTGCTCCGGTTTCGACTGCAGCTTTTAAAATAGCATCTTTATCAATAGGTTTTATTGAACTCATGTTTATAACCCTTACCGAAATATTTTCTTTTTCAAGAATTTCAGCAGCTTGAACAGCTTTTTCAACCATTATACCGCAAGCTATAACCGTAATATCTTTACCTTCATGTAAAACGGTACTTTTCCCCGGAACAAACACTGTGTTTGACGGCATAATTTCACCAACTTTTGAGCGTCCCATTCTTATATAAACAGGTCCTTTATGTTCAACTGCCCAAGATACAATTGCCTTTGTTTCACAAGCATCTGCAGGTACAGTTACATACATATTTGGAAGTACACGCATTAATGCTATATCTTCAAGCATTTGATGTGTTGCACCGTCTTCACCTACAGTAAGACCTGAATGAGTTACTGCAACTTTAACATTTAAATTGGGATAACAAACAGAATTACGAATTTGCTCATAAGCTCGTCCGGCTCCAAAAACTGCAAATGTAGATGCAAACGGAATTTTTCCTGTAGTTGCCAATCCTGCAGCAACACCAATCATATTCTGTTCAGCAATTCCGGTATTAAAAAATCGATTGGGAAATTCTTTTGCAAAAACTATTGTCTTAGTTGATGATGATAAATCAGCATCTAAAACTATAATATCTTTATTTCGATGCCCTAATTCTTTTAAAAATTCACCATATGCATCTCTAGTAGCCTTTGCCATCATTTCCCCTCCAATATTTTAATAAATCTTTCACATTGTTCTTCTGACGGAGCCTTTCCATGCCAACTTGCCAATCCTTCGATTTCCGGTATTCCTTTACCTTTTACGGTTTTCATAATAATCATAGTTGGTTTATTTTTAATTTTTTTTGCTTCCACAATAGCAGAATGCAATTCAACAAAACTATGTCCGTTAACACAAATTGTATTCCAACCGAAAGATTCAAATTTTTCTTTAATCGGCAAAGATGACATTACATCTGTAATTTTTCCATCTATTTGTAATCCGTTATTATCTACAAATCCAATTAAATTATCTAATTTATAATGGCTTGCATACATTGCGGCTTCCCAAATTTGTCCTTCTTCAAGCTCACCGTCACCTAATATAGAAAATACTTTCCATGAGCCATTATCAATTTTACCTGATAATGCTATTCCGCATGCAGCACTAAATCCTTGTCCCAACGATCCGGTTGTCATATCAATGCCCGGTGTATGTTTCATATCAGGGTGACCTTGCAACATGCAGTTTACCTGCCTTAAATGATTTAATTCTTCTTTGTCAAAAAAACCTTTTTCTGCCAAAGCGGCATATACCGCCGGAGCTGCATGTCCCTTAGATAACACAAGTCTGTCACGATATTTATTATGGATGTCATTTGGAAAAATATTCATCTCTTTGAAATACAAAAGTGTTACTAAATCTGCAATAGAAAGAGATCCTCCGGTGTGTCCGGATTTTGCTTTAGTTATCATTTTTAAAATGCTTATTCGTATTTCTTTTGCTTTTTCCTCTAAATATAAAATTTCCTCAGAGGTTAGTGTGTTCATTAGGAAGTCCCCTTTCACTTGTAACAAGTTTTAATAAATTAACAGTTAAATTCGCTTTTTGATTAAGAGAATTTAGGATTTCGATATTATAATCATTTTTGTTTCTTAGTTTTTTTATAATTTTACTATAAATTTCTTCGGCATTAAAATTACTAAGTTTAATTATAGAATTTTCTTTAATTGATTTTAAAAAATTATCTATCTTAGGATCATACGAAATCCCTATCACAGGAACTTTCATAATCGTTGCAAAAATCAGTGCATGTAACCTTACACCTATTAATAAATCCATATTACCTATAATAGACATTAATTCTTCAGACGTATAATTCCTATCTAAATGAAAAATATTTTTGCAATCAAGATTATCTATTTTATGCCCTATATTAAAATCTTCAGGATATTGCATAGGTATAAATATAATTTGATAATCTTTTAGTTTTTTTAATAAAATATTGAATTGTTTTATCCAATTATCCGAGTTATTCCAATTTCTCACACATATACCGATTTTTTTTGCTTTTAAATCAACTTTTTTAGCAGATAAAATAGCGCTCCCCTTATCTAAAAGTACGGGTTCAAGAGATAACACGGCATCTGCAGTAAGAAACAATTTCTTTTTAATTCCTAAATTTTTTAAAAATTTATACGATTCAGGATCACGCACAGTAATACCGTCTACATGTAATAAACACCATTTCAAAAAAAATTTAGTAAATCTATTCTTTACAGGACCTATTCCTTGAGCATATAAAAAAACTTTACACTTACATAAAATTCCAATCAAAATAATTGAAAGATAATACAGTATACTCTTTGAACTTGTTACATCTTGAAGTAAACTTCCGCCTCCACTTATTAATAATTGTGATTTCATTAATTCTTTAAAAATGCTTACCATTTTAAATCTGAAAATTGATTTAACATTAAAAGAATCAGTTGTATTTTTCGGATTTCCGGATATAACGGTAATTCCGGCTTCAGGATATTCTTTTTTTAAAGAACGAAGTATTGAAAAAAGCATAGCTTCATCCCCGGCATTATTAAACCCGTAATAACCGGAAATAACAATATTACTTATTTGCATATTTTTCTCCGAAAAATTTTGTAATTTGAATTAAAAAAATTAATAAAATTGAAATGATAAAAATAGACAAAGACCCGAATAATAATCCATTCAATCCACGTATAAGGCTCAATATATAGGGACTCCTCATATGTGCAAATGTTTCAACTATAGACCCCTGTCCTATAGTAACTGCAACTATGAACAAGTAATGTAAAACTTGTGGCCATTTTCTATAAACAGCTGCTAATGCCAATAACACTGCAGGATGTCCGAACATAAACTCTTTTTGTCGAGGCCTTGCATATAATAAATTTTCCAACAGTCTTCTAAATTGAATTTCTATATTAGATACTGGTGCGCCGTTATTTCCGCTTCTACCTATAAACATATATGCTGCAAGTGCAAGTAGCATTAAAACTCCTAATATTCCTAGTTTTATGGGTACATTACAGAATTTTTTCAAAAATTCTGTAAATTCATCTGTATTCGTAATTGTTTTACCGAAAAACGGAAATTTTTGTATATAAATTATTGAAATTAATATAATTGGTAAAATAAATGTTAATTTTACACCTCTGAATATTTGCATTTCTACCAAAAAACGAACATCACCTAATAATCCGCTTACAAATAAAGCACCCAAAAGAGATAATATCCCTGATATCCAAAGTATAATCAAACTTTCAGTAAATAATTTAAACCAATTTTTTTCTTTTTTCTCTTTTATATTTAAGCAATATTGAATAAACAAAGTTACTATTACTACAGGCACCGAACAAGCTGAGCCTAGTGCGGCAATTTGCAAGGGAATTACACTACCTTTTATAACATACAATGCTTCGAATATTATAAAAATAAGCAATTCAAGAATAAACCAAAATTTACGAATTTTAGGTAATACAAAAATAGATGTAATAACACATAATGAAATAGCCCCTAAAAGTGCTATACTACGCAAAACAATATTTGGAAAATAAAAATCAAAAACAGATGCTTTACCTATATTGAATCCATGTTCTAAAAGTCTATCTCTTACTCCGCTGATATAATATGCATTAGTTTCGGATAAAGTTTTTTCTTTATTTGGAAACTTATAAGACGGAAACAAATTCATTCTTATATTTCGTTCTATATCACTGATATAAAATCTTGATTCCGCTTCATCAGGTGTAATTTTTATAAGTTCATCCTTCGGCATTGCATAAACACGAATAATATTATAATTCGTATCTTTAGCCATATTAAGTATTCCGTCTTGACGTTCAAATCCCAATTGATTTTGAGCCTCTATTAAAGCAACCGGAATATTTCTTTTCTTCAATTCATTTGTAAAATAAGATAATTGATCTTTATATCCAAATGCTTGCTTTCCTTGAAACAATACAGCACTGATATTTTGAGAATAATCAATAGTTTCAATAAGTTGTTCCGCTATTTCTTTACTCATATGAGGAACATTAAGAGGACGTATTACAGCCATAAATCCGGCTTTTTTTACCGAATCCAAATCAGTTTTAAATATTCCTAACGGCAAATGAATGAATTGACTGTAATTTGCCTTTACGTCAATTGTTATTTTATTATTCAAATTTATAATTTTAATATTTTCAGAAGGTATTCTGAGTTTAAGTGATTTTTTTAAATCTTCAAATACACTTTGGCTATCTTCAGAAGTACCTTGTTGAAGATAAATATGATTGGATTCAATTACATTATCATTATCTGGATTTATTAATTGACTCCCTTTATAAACAAAAATTTTACCGTTGTTTTGTAAATTTTCTACTGTTTCTTCATAAACTGCCAATGATGTGATTCCGCTATTTTTATATAATCTAAACAAATCATCAGTAGATGTATTTTCTACTGATGCTCGTTCAATAATATTTTTATAGTCATAAACCATCTCGACAGTTTTTGCATTATTTTCAACGGTATATCGTTGAAATGATATTAAAGCTGCAGCCAAAATTCCTATTATCACAAAAAAACTTAAAATTTTAAATGCAGATTTTTCTACAAAATTCATTATTCTTTCACCTTTATGAATTATTTATTAATTTTACTCTTTAAAAATCCCTCTATAAATGGATTCAAATCGCCGTCCATCACTGCCTGTACATTTCCTGTTTCCACTCCGGTCCTGTTATCCTTGACAAGAGTATATGGTTGAAATACATATGAACGAATTTGACTTCCCCATTCAATAGCTTGTTGCTCTCCTTGTATATTCCTTTTTAATTGTTCATGTTTTTTCATTTCCAATTCAAACAACTTGGCTCTTAAAATACGTAAACATTGCTCTTTATTTTGAGTTTGAGAGCGTTCATTTTGACATGCAGCTACTATACCTGTAGGTAAATGAGTCATTCGAACGGCAGAACTTGTTTTATTAACATGCTGTCCACCGGCACCGCTGGCTCTATAATAATCCACACGAACATCGTTCATATTCAAATCTACTTCTATATCATCGCTGATTTCAGGCATTACATCAACCGCAGAAAATGAAGTATGACGACGCTTAGCGGCATCAAAAGGAGAAATTCTTACCAATCTATGAACTCCTTTTTCAGATTTCAAAAGACCGTATGCAAATTCACCTTTTATAATATATTCTGCACTTTTAATACCTGCTTCATCACCGGGAAGCATATTAAGTTCTTCAATTCCGTACCCTTCAGATTCTGCCCACTTTATATACATACGTATAAGCATTTCTGTCCAATCTTGAGCTTCAGTTCCTCCGGCACCTGCATGAAAGGTAATAATGGCATTATTCGTATCATATTCTTCATTTAAAAGAAGTTCTATTTCTTTTTTATTTAAAATAGCTGAAAGTTCTTCAATCTCTTGTTTTAAATCACCTTCCATGCCTTGATCATCTTCTTCAATCGCCATGTCTAATAACTCTTGTAAGGATTCTGCTCGTTCAAACAGTTTTGTATACGTTTCATATGCATCCTTTGCTTGCGTGGCTTTTTGCGATATTGCTCTGGCTTTTTCGGAGTCATCCCAAAAAGACGGGTCACTCATCTGAATATCATAACTTCTAATTGTCTCTTTTAATCTAGGCAAGTCAAAGTGAATCCCTGATTTCTTTTTCGTGATTAAGAAGTTCGGTAAGGTTTTTTTTCAAATCTTCCAACATATTTATCATCTCTCTTTCGAGTTTTATTTTTATTAATTTTCATCAACATAATGTTCTGTGGCATCTTTTAAATGATCTTCCGTTTTAGGCACATTAGTTGTGTTATTTTGATCATTTTCCACACGAACTTGAATATGATAGAGATACATTATTATCATCTCAACCATCGCATGTTGCATTTCTTCAAACATATCAAAAGCTTCCACTTTATATTCGATAATTGGATTTCTCTGACCATATGAACGCAATCCGATACCTTCTTTAAGCATATCCATATCGTCAAGATGTTCCATCCATTTTGAATCGATAACCTTAAGCATTACAGCTTTTTCAAGTTCTCTCATCAAAGGAGCACCTATAGAATTTTCTCTATTTTCATATGTTTTATGTGCAAATTCAATCAACGTTTTTTCTACATCTTCACGTGATAAATTTTCTGCTTGTTCAACAGTAATTTCTCCAGGGATTAAAAAGTATTTTTCACAATATTTTATTAATTCTTCAAAATCCCATTCTTCAGGATAAACTTTAGGATCAACGTAAATATTCATAGCATCTGATATTAATCCATCAATCATTGCTAATATTTGTTCTTTGAGATTTTCCCCTATAAGAACCTTGTGACGTTGTTCATAAATTACTTTACGTTGTTGATTCATAACATCATCATATTCCAACACATATTTACGTATATCAAAATTACGGTTTTCTACACGTTTTTGTGCTTTTCTGATTGCATTGGAAACCATTTTACTTTTAATTTCTTCATCGTCTTCCAATCCCATCTTGTCCATAAAATTCTTTATGTTATCTCCGCCAAAAATTCTCATTAAGTCATCTTCCAAAGACAAGAAAAATTGACTGCTTCCGGGATCACCTTGACGTCCGGCACGACCACGCAACTGATTATCTATACGTCTGCTCTCATGTCTTTCCGTACCTATTATAGCCAATCCACCTAATTCAGGTACGCCTTCTCCCAATGTAATATCTGTCCCTCTACCTGCCATATTTGTTGCAATAGTTACTTGTCCTTTTTGACCGGCTTGAGCTACAATCATTGCTTCTTTTTCATGATATTTTGCATTCAAAACATTATGAACAACTCCGGCATTTTTCAACATATGACTTAATTGTTCAGACTGTTCTATTGATGTAGTACCTATAAGCATTGGTTGACCTGTTGCATGTCTTCTTTGTATTTCTCTTACAACAGCTTTATATTTACCTTTTTGAGTTTTATAAACAACATCCGGCAAATCTTTTCTTTGAATCGGTTTATTTGTGGGGATCTGAAGAACCGGTAAACCGTAAATTTTTATAAATTCTTGTTCTTCTGTTTTTGCAGTACCGGTCATACCCGCCAATTTACTATACATTCTAAAGTAATTTTGGAATGTTATTGTTGCCAAAGTTTGACTCTCTCTTGCAACCTGTAAACCTTCTTTCGCTTCTATAGCTTGATGTAATCCGTCAGAATAACGTCTTCCATACATAAGACGACCTGTAAATTCATCGACTATTATAACTTCATTATCTTTAACTACATAATCACGATCTTTAATCATCATAGTTTGTGCACGTAATGCTTGTACAAACAAATGATTCAATTCAATATTTTCAGGATCATACAAATTTTCAACATTTAATAATTTTTCCATTTTTGCAACACCTTTTTCTGTAGGTGCAACAGTTTTTTGTTTTTCATCAATTGTATAGTCTTCTTCAGCTTTAAGTTTCGGTACCAATTTAGCTAAAACATAATAATTATCCGTTGATTTTTGTCCCGGTCCTGAAATAATAAGCGGAGTACGAGCTTCATCTATTAAAATACTGTCTACTTCATCTATTAAACAAAAATGCAAAGGTCTCTGAACCATTTGATTCAAACTGACAACCATATTATCTCTTAAATAATCAAAACCAAATTCATTATTTGTTCCATATGTAATATCGGAGTTATAAGCAATCTTACGTTGATTAAAATCCAAATCATGAATAATAAGTCCGACTGATAATCCTAAAAACTTATAAACCTGCCCCATCCATTCACTGTCACGTTTAGCTAGGTAATCGTTTACAGTAATTACATGAACACCTTTACCTGCAAGTGCATTAAGATATACAGGTGCAGTCGCTACTAAAGTTTTTCCTTCACCTGTACTCATTTCAGCAATATTTCCACGATGTAAAACTATACCGCCGATAAGCTGAGTGTCAAAATGACGCATACCTAAAACACGTCTTGAAGCTTCTCTTACAACGGCAAAAGCTTCCGGTAAAATATCATCCAAAGTTTCGCCTTTTTGTAATCTGTTTTTAAACTCAACCGTTTTCGACGACAAAGAAGAATCACTTAATTTCATTAATGATTCTTCCAATGGGTTTATTTCTCTCTCTACAATTTTACGAATTTTTTTTATTTCTTTTTCATTTGATCCATTAAATAATCTGTCAAAAAATTTATCAAACATCGAATTCTCCTCGTTGAATCAATCTTATATTTTTGTTGATAATATATCTGTTTTATTTTATCAAAAGCTATTCTTATAGTCAAAAAGGTTCATGTTAAATAGAATTAAAACAAGTTTTTATTAAACAGCTCAAAATTAACATTTTTATATAGCTCCGCTTGATACAACAAACCCCATAACCGATTTTGCACCGGCTTTTTTTAATGCTTTTGCTGCATACAACATTGTTGCTCCACTGGTATATATATCATCCAACAACAAAATATTTTTATCCTTTATATTAAATCTTTTATTTACTATAAATACATTTTTCATGTTTTCTTTTCTATCTTTCTTACGTAGTTTTGATTGAACTTTTGTATTTCTTTTTTTTATCAATAAATTTGACTTATAGAAAAAATTTTTGCGTTTGAAAACATCTTTAAAAATTAAATCCACTTGATTATAACCCCTTTCTTCTAATCTTTGTTTTGAAAGAGGAATAGGAACGACTAATTTATATTTTTTAAATCTATCCCAATAATTGAATGACTCTACCATATATTCAATAGATTTTTTTCTGCTTTTTTGGTTATTATATTTCAGTTGTATCAAAGCTCTTCGTATACCTTTATCATAATTCGACAACGTATAACAGCCATCAAGATATTCGTTAAAAGAACTATTAATTAAATGAATGTTTAAATTTTTCCTTAAACAAATATCACACCAAAAATCCCCTTCTTTTAATGCTTTACCACACTCTGGACATGTGAAAGGAAACAACAAAGAAATTAATGAACTTAAAAAATTCATAATTCTACATCTCCTTTGCATAATGGTAAAAACAAACTATATCTTATATTTGATTTATATGTTTCAATTGCTTTTTTCATTGCAAATTTTGTTGTTATTAAAATAGTTTTATTTGTAGCTCTTGTAATACCGGTATACAATAAATTTCTTTGTAGCATATTGTATTGTGACGGTAATAATATCATAATTACAGTATTATATTCGCTACCTTGACTTTTATGAACAGTTATAGCATAAGCAAGTTTAAGTTGACTAATTTCATCTGAATCATAAACAATTTCTTTTTCAAAAAATTTAACAAATATTTTATTTTCACTTATTGCCCAAACTGTACCTATATCACCATTATATACATCTTTTTCATAGTTATTTTTACTTTGCATAACTTTATCTCCGACTTTAAAAATTTTTTTATCGGAATTAAAAGTTTCTACAATTGATTGTCTGATTAATTTATTTAATGAATCAACTCCACAAATTCCTTTATATACCGGAGATAAAACTTGCATTGTTAACAAATTATCTGAATTTATATAATTAAGTTTTTTACAATATTCACTTATTTTATTAAATGCTTCATTTTCGTTATTTACAAAAACAATTTCAAAATCTTCATCTTTATTATCAATACACAGTTTCCCCTTTTTAATTAAATTAGCATTTTTTATGATTCCGCTGCCTTCTTTTTGTCTGAAAACATGTTCCAATTTAATAACTGGAACTTTACCCCACATAATTAAATCTTTTAAAGGCATTCCCGGTCCTACCGGCGGTAATTGTTCCACATCTCCAACAAGAATTAATCTACATGACGGTTTTAGTGCACATAATAAATGATAAAACATTGATATATCCACCATTGAGGCTTCATCGATAATAACTAAATCTGAATTCAAAGTATTCATTTCATTTTTATTAAAAAAAATTCTATTATTATCTCTAAGTTCAGCTTCCAGTGCTTTATGTATAGTTTCAGCATTTTTACCACTCAAAATAGACATTCGTTTGGCTGCTCTTCCTGTAGGCGCCATAAGTTTAATTCTAAGTCCTTCTTGTTCCGCCGCTTTTATAAATGCACGAATCAATGTGGTTTTACCGGTTCCAGGTCCACCGGTTACTATTAAAAATCCGGAATTTGATAATTCTTTAATTGCTTGTTTTTGCAATAAATCTAAATTAATTTTATTTTCTTTTTCAAATTGTTCTATAGATAAAGTCAAGTTATTTAATTTAGGTAATTTTAAAAGTTCTTTTACATGATGAACAGTTTCAGTTTCAGATTCATAAAGTCTTATATTATATAAATATTTTTCTCCATTAAATGTAATTGATGGTATTTCTCCGGATTCTATAGAACTTTCAATCTTGTTTTTTACCGTATTTAGATCTACGCCCAATAAACAAGAAGTTTCGCTATACGCAACAGATTCAGGTAAACAAGTATGTCCTTGTATGCCCGCCCTGAATAAAATTTCAAATAGTCCGTTGATTATACGTTCTTCCCCGTTTTTATCAAAACCTTTTTCTAAAGCTATTTTATCTATTTTTTCAAAACTTAATCCTGTAATCTCATGTATCATACGATAAGGATCGTGTTCTATGACTTCTATAACATTATCCCCGTAAACCTTATGCATTTGTGTGGCAATTTTATGTGATATACCTATAGATTGAAGGTAAATAATAATTTCTTGCAAACTTTTTACTTCTTCATATGAATTACGAATTTTTTCTAAAGTTTTATTTCCTATGCCGTGTATTGTCAATAACATATCTATATTGTCATTAAATATTTCCAGAGTTTTTTTACCGAAATGATTAACAATTCGTCGTGCAACGGTAGGACCAATCCCCTTAATTAGCCCTGAAGATAAAAAATTATAAATTTCTTCACTTTTTTGAGGCTTTATCCTCTCCAAACTTTCTGCTTTAAATTGCATACCAAAACGAGGATGCCGATTCCAGCATCCTCTGATTTTAACATGTTCACCAATATAAGGTTTACCTGTTTTTCCGGCAACGGTTATTACATCATTGTTGATATCATTTTCAATTTTAAATACCGAAAATGTTTCATCATTTGACGAAAATATTACCACCTTTACTATTCCTTTAATATAATCATCCATAAATTTTTCTCCGGTATAAATTCAATTTAATAATAATCTTAATGCAATAACTGTTTTTATTAAATTTATCATTTTACAAATTTTTACTACGTAAATCGTCAAGTATAGATTCAACCTTTGCTTTGCAATCTTTGTAATCAATTTCAATTACTTCTCCGGTTCTACGTATTTTTATTTCCACTTTTCCGTTTTCTTCCCATTTCTTACCAATTGTTACGCGAATCGGATATCCGATTAAATCAGCATCTTTAAATTTTATTCCTGCTCTTTCATTTCTATCATCAAATACAATTTCATTATTTTCTTTTGACATATTTCTATATAATTCTTCTGCGACTTTCATTATTTCGGAATTTTTGTTATTTGCAGGAATTATAACAACTTCATATGGCGCTATTGATACCGCCCAAATAATACCGTCTTTATCATGATTTTGTTCAATTGAAGCTGCCATTGTTCTTGTTACACCTATACCATAACATCCCATTACCATTGGTTTGGATTTTCCGTTTTTATCTAAATATGTGCAATTTAAACTTTCACTGTATTTAGTTCCCAATTTGAATACTTGACCAACTTCAATTCCCTTTTTAAATTCAATTTCTTTCCCCGTCCATGGAGACACATCATTTTTATCAATTAATCTTATAGTTTCTATACGAACTGAATCAAAGTCACGTTTCGGATTTACATGTATATAATGTTTGTCTTTAATATTTGCACCGCAACATGCATCTTTCATTTCCATAACAGTCTTATCTACTATAATATCAAAATCTTTGTTTTTCTTTAATCCTATCGGACTTATGTATCCGGCAACCAGTCCTGCTTTTTTCAAATCCTTTTCTGTTGCCATACTTACATTTATGGCATTATAAATGTTTTGTAATCTAACTTCATTTACTTCGTGATCACCGCGTACTAATGCAAGCACAATTTTATCATCTAATTTATAAATAACGGCCTTTATTGATTGTGTAACAGGAAGTCCTAAAAATTTACATACATCTTCTATTGTTTCTTGACCTGGCGTTGCAACTATTTCCTTTTCCAAATCGTTTTTTAAATTACAAGATATAGTATCAGGTATTACGGCTTCTACATTTGCTGCAAATTCACCGTCAACTTCGTAAACAATATCTGCTTCTCCGGCTTCTGCAAGAACTTCAAATTCATGAGATGAACTTCCACCTATTGCACCTGAATCTGCAATTACCGTACGGAAATTCAAACCGCATTTTGTAAATATATTTGTATATGCATCATACATATCATGATATTGTTTATCTAAACCTTCTTCATCAACGTCAAAAGTATATGCATCTTTCATAATAAATTCACGACTTCTCATAAGTCCGAAACGAGGTCTTTTTTCATCACGATATTTATTTTGAATCTGATATAAACTTACAGGCAATTGTTTATAAGAAAAAGTATCTATATGAACCAAGGTAGTTACTAATTCTTCATGTGTAGGAGCAAGGCAATAATCTCTTTCGTGGCGATCTTTGAGTCTAAACATTTCTTCCCCATATACATCCCAACGTCCTGTTTGCTGCCATATTTCAGCAGGTTGTGCTATTGACATCAATATTTCTTGTGATTCTATTTTAGCCATTTCTTCATGAATAATATTTTCAATCTTCTTTATACTTCTCCATGCTAATGGCAAATATGAATAAAACCCGCTTGAAATTTTACGAATCATACCGGCTTTCAACATATATTTATGACTTATTACTACAGCTTCAGACGGTATTTCTCTTAATGTTGGTGCATATAATTTTGATGCTTTCATTTATATATCTCCTTCTTTTTCAAATTTTTCAATTTCTTCCATTAATGCATCTATCAATTGCTCTTCAGGTACACTTCTTATAACTTTTCCTTTTTTAAAAAGTAATCCACACCCTTTTCCTCCTGCTATACCGAAATCGGCTTCACGCGCTTCTCCCGGGCCATTAACAGGACAACCCATAACGGCTACTTTTATAGGTTTTTTAAATTGCTGCAATTTTTCCTCAACTATTTGTGCCATTTTAATTAAATTTACTTGTGTTCGTCCACAAGTTGGGCAGGAAATCATAACCGGCCCATATAATTGTTTACCTATAGAACTTAAAATTTCTTTTGCAGCTTTAACTTCTTTCAGAGGATCATCAGTTAATGATACTCTAATTGTATCACCAATTCCGTCTAAAAGTAATGTTCCTATACCTATAGCAGATTTTATAGTACCTCTATACAAAGTACCCGCTTCTGTTACACCTAAATGCAGTGGATATATAGTTTTTTCGGAAAGCATTCTATTAGCCTTAACCATCATAGGCACATCAGTAGCTTTTACAGAGATAACTATATCAAAGAAATTTTCTTCTTCTAAAATTTTAACATGTTCTAATGCACCGGCTACCATACCTTCCGCTGTAGGATGTCCACCATGTTCCTTTAAAATATGCATAGGCAATGATCCTGCATTTATACCTATACGTATAGGTATTTGCTTTTCCTTCGCCATACTTACCACTTTTATTACATTCTCACGTTTACCTATATTCCCGGGATTTATACGCAATGCATCTATCCCTGATTCCATAGCGGTAAGTGCCAATCTGTAATCAAAATGTATATCTGCAACCAGAGGAACTTTTGTTACTTTTTTTAAATCGGCTAATGCTTCCGCAGCTTGTTTGTTCGGCACTGCCATTCTAACTATATCTGCACCGGCTTCCCCAAGTGCATTAATTTGTGCCGCAGCATATGAAACATCAACAGGATTGAATGTACTCATAGACTGAATAGCGATAGGAGCTCCTCCTCCTACAAGTACTTTTCCGACCCTTACCTGTCTTGTAATTTTCATCTATTTTTCACCATGTCGTTTTATTATAAATAAATTAACAATTATTCCTAAAATAATATAAGCAAAATAAATTAATAAAGCTTTATATTATAAACAACATTATCATAATATTGTTATCTAAAAATTTATCTTGCTTATTTCCCTTTTGGCATTTATTCTGGCATTCTTATCAGAAATTAAAACATCTTCAAAAGAATTCATTATTTTTGTATCCCATTTATTTAAAACAGATTCAACAACATCAAATATTTGTAAAAAGTTAATCTTTCCGTCAATAAATGCTTTTATAGCTTCTTCATTGGCAGCATTATATGCAGTTGTCATATTTCCACCGGATTTTCCGGCATAATAAGCCATTTTTAATGATTTAAACAATTCAACATCCGGTTTTTCAAGAATTATATTTCCATATTTTGTCCAATCAACATATTGTCTTGAAGGTGAATTTTTTCTATCCGGATATGTTAATGCAAATTGAATAGGAATTCTCATGTCAGGATTACCGATTTGTGCAATAACAGAACCATCATTAAATTCTACCATTGAATGTATTAAGCTTTGAGGTTGAATCAATATATCTATATTTTCATAGTCCACGTTAAAAAGCCAATGAGCTTCTATTAACTCCAAACCTTTGTTAAACATTGTTGCTGAATCTAAAGTAACCTTTAACCCCATATTCCATGTAGGATGTTTCAAAGCATCATTTACAGTTACAAATTTTAATTCCTCTTTTGTTTTACCTCTAAAAGGTCCTCCGGAAGCTGTAAGTAATATTTTATGAATACTGCTTTTATCTTGTCCCATTAAACATTGAAAAATAGCACTATGCTCACTATCTACCGGTTTAATAACAATTTTTTTGTTTTTTGCAGCATTCATAACAATGCTACCGCCTGCAACCAAAGTTTCTTTATTTGCTAAAGCTATTTCTTTACCACTATCAATGGCATTCAACGTGGGTTTTAATCCTGAAATTCCAACTACAGAAATTAAAACCAAATCAATACTGCTTGCTTTCACTATTTCAGAAATTGAATCTTTGCCTATGATAACTTCAGCATTACCTTTATACATGGTCAAAAATTTATTTCCTGCAAATTCATCGGTTATAGCTATAATAGACGGATTAAATTCTTTTGCTTGTTTTAAAAGTAATTCAACGTTTCTGTTTGCAGATATTGCTTCCACAGAAAAATCATCGGGATACATTCTTACAACTTCTAAAGTTTGTCTGCCTATTGATCCCGTACTTCCTAAAATCGCTATTCTTTTCACTAATTTCACTATCCTATTGTATTAAATATAAAACTATCAACATCGCAGGTGATACAAATAAAATACTGTCAAAACGATCCAACATACCTCCATGTCCGGGAAGTAACTTACCGGAATCCTTAACATCACATGCACGTTTCAAATAAGATTCAAATAAATCACCTATCGGTGCAACTACAGATATTATTGCTCCGCAAAGCACACCTTTCCACAATACAAGTCCGAAATATATCGAAAAAATACTGCAAAGTACAATAGTACCTACTATTCCACCAAATAAACCCTCTAACGTTTTACTTGGACTTATATGAGGTGCCATTTTGTGCTTTCCAAATCGTTTTCCAACAAGATAAGCAAAAGAATCACTTGCCCATGTTCCGATTAAAGCAAATAAAATTGTGAAAACTCCATTATTTATACTAGATAACCCTATATCGAAAAATTCATTATTCTGTCGCAAAAAGAGAAGAGAACCGAAACCTATACCCAAATATAATACACCGAAAACGGTATACATTAAATCGTTAATTGATTTTTTTGAAATTTTAAGAATTGAAAAGCATAAAATTAAAAACGACCCGAATAATCCCGCTACAAAAAATTTCAAAATTCCGGTATAGGCGGATAAAATAATTAAAGCTAAAAAAATACACGAGATTTTAAATCGTATTTTTATCCCTAAACGTTCCAACATACATCCATATTCAGTTAATGCTATTCCTGCAATTGCCAATACTGCAAAAGTTAATATCCAATTTCCTAAAATTATTAATCCTAATACAAGTATAATACCGATAATTGCAGTAATAATACGAGTCTTCATTTATTCACCATCAATCCGCCAAATCTTCTGTTTCTATTAACAAACCATTTAATTGCATTTTCAAGTTCTCTTTCATCAAAATCAGGCCATAAAACAGAAGTAAAATACAATTCACTATAAGAAATTTGCCATAAAAGAAAATTCGATATCCGTTGTTCTCCACCGGTACGTATAAGCAAATCGACATCATCCGCATCTGATGCATATAATGCATCTTTTATATTCTCTTCATCGATTTCACTAGGATTCAAAATACCTGCTTTTACATCAGATGCAATTTTTCTAAAAGCATGTATAAGTTCTTGCCGTCCCCCATAATTTATAGCAATATTCAAAATTAATCCATCATTGTTTTTAGTATCATTTTCACAAGATTTAATTTCTTCTTGTAATGACTTTGACAGTTTTGAAACATCTCCCACAACATGAACCTGAACATTATCTTCTGTTAATTCACGTAATTGCTCTATAAGATATTCTTTAAAAAGTGTCATTAAAAATTTAACTTCCAACTTAGGACGTTTCCAGTTTTCTGTAGAAAATGCATATAATGTTAATTTTTTAATACCCGAAGAAGCTGCAGAACGAACAATTTTTTTTACATTTGCTGCACCGAATTTATGCCCATATGTACGCTCTCTACCATGCTTTTTCCCCCATCTGCCGTTACCATCCAATATAATCGCAACATGTTGAGGCATTATTTTTTTGTCATACATAATTTACTCCTCACCATATAAATGCAGAAAGGCCTCATGGGCCTCTTTGCTATATACCATTCGTGGCATAATTACAGATTTTTTTCCTAAACGCACTAAATAAAAATTATTTTCATCTAATGCATAATGATTACCTTTAGTTTTTATTATTTGTGCAAACGGATATTGTAACTTAAATTTATGTTCTGTTGATTTATCCCAAAACAAACCCGGATATAAGTTATCATTTATCATACGGACATAATCTCTTTAATTTTCTTTTCAGTTACAGCATCAATTTCTTTAATTTTAATATCTGTAAGATCTTGAACTTCATCTTCCGCTTCAGAAATAATATCTTTAGATATATCGCCTTTTTTCTCTTCTTTCTTCAAAAAAGTATTGCCGTCTCTTCGAATATTTCTTATTGCAACTTTAGCCTCTTCCGCTTTTTTATTCGCAATTTTAACTAAATCTTTACGACGTTCTTCTGTAAGTTGAGGTATAGCCATTCTAATTAAATTACCGTCATTCATAGGTACCAATCCTAAGTCGGATTGAAGAATAGCTTTTTCAATTTCTTTCAAAACACTTTTATCCCATGGTTGTACTACCAACATACGCGCTTCAGGAACACTTATGCTTCCAACTTGAGAAATTGGAGTTTGTGTACCATAATAATCTACAAAAATACGATCTAAAAGGCTTGGACTTGCTTGCCCTGTTCTTATAGAAGAAAATTCAGTTTTTAATGCTTGAATCGATTTATCCATTCTTTCTCTAAGTTCATTTATTTTTTCTGTATACATATTTACTTCCCTTCAATAATAGTACCTAAATTTTCACCTAGACACGCTTTAACAATATTGCCGGGTTTATCTATATTGAATACAACTATCGGAATATTATTATTCATGCATAAAGCTATAGCGGTATTATCCATAACTGCTAATTCCTTTTGCAAAACTTCTCCATAAGTTAAATGCGTGAAGAATTTAGCATTAGGGTTCGTTTTAGGATCCGAATCATACACACCGTTTACTTGTTTTTTTGCCATTAACATTACATCTACTTCCACCTCAGCGGATCTGAGTGCTGCTGTAGTATCTGTAGTAAAATAAGGATTTCCTGTTCCTCCAGCGAAAATAACAACTCGTGATTTTTCAAGATGTCTTATAGCTCGACGTCTGATATACGGTTCTGCAACTTGCATCATTTCAATTGATGTCTGTACACGTGTAGTTACTCCAAGTTTTTCCAGTGAATCTTGAAGTGCCACAGCATTTATTACAGTTGCAAGCATTCCCATGTAATCAGCTGATACACGATCCATACCACCTTGACTACCTTTTAAACCTCTCCAAATATTTCCGCCACCTACAACTATACATACTTGTATATTCTTTTCACAAACCTCTTTTATTTCTCTTGCTAATCTTGACACAACTTCAGGATCTATTCCAAATCCGTTTTTATTAGCCATAGCTTCTCCGCTTAATTTAAGCATTACACGTTTATACTTCCGTTCCACTTATTCCCTCCGCTATATAATTATACTATATATTTACAAAATAAGAGAACACAAATGTGTTCTCTTATTTTATTATTTGTTAATTTGACTCATAACTTCATCAGCAAAATTTTCCTGTTTCTTTTCAATACCTTCACCTAATTGATAACGGGTAAAACGTCTGATTGAAATTTTTTCTCCCATTGAAGCAACCGCTTCTGTAATAACTCTTTCAATAGTTTTATCACCATCTTTAATAAACGGTTGTTCTTCCAAACAAATTTCTTTATACATTTTTTCTAAACGACCTTCGGTCATTCTATCAACAATCTTTTCAGGTTTACCTTCATTTAAAGCTTCCTGACGGAATATCGCTCTTTCGTGTTCGATTACATCTGCAGGAACTTCATCACGACGCACGTACTGAGGATTTGTAGCAGCAACCTGCATTGCAATATCCTTTACCAATGCATGGAAAGCATCTGTCTTTGCGACAAAATCAGTTTCACAGTTTACTTCAATCAATACGCCTATACGACCATTTCCATGAATATAGGATCCTACAATACCTTCAGCTGCAATACGTCCTGCTTTTTTCGCAGCTTTTGCCAATCCTCTTTCACGGAGAATATCTACTGCTTTTTCAATATCACCGTCTGCTTCAACGAGTGCTTTTTTACAATCCATCATTCCTGCGCCGGAGCGTGTACGAAGCTCTTTTACCAAACTAGCCGTAATCATTATATAACCTCCATAAAAACAAAGACTTATTCAGCGGATTCTTCTATTACTTCCTGTTCATCATCAACATCTTCTGCCACTTCTTGTTCACCTTGTTCTTCCTGCTGTCCTTGACGTCCTTCCAATACTGCATCAGCCATCTTTGATGCTAAAAGTTTTACAGCACGAATTGCATCATCGTTTGCCGGAATCGGGAAATCAATTACATCCGGATCACAATTGGTATCCACTGTAGCAATTACAGGTATATTAAGCTTGCGTGCTTCTTTAACTGCAATTTCTTCCTTCTTTGAATCTATAACAACTATACATCCCGGAAGTTTCTTCATATCCTTAATTCCGCCAAGATTCTTTTCAAGCTTATCCAATTCACGCTTCATAAGAATAACTTCTTTCTTAGGATATTGTTCAACGGTTCCGTCTTCAAACATCTTTTCCAATTCTTTAAGTCTTGCAACACGATTCTGAATTGTGCGGAAATTTGTCAACATACCGCCCAACCAACGCTGATTTACATAAAACATATTGCATCTTAAAGCTTCATCTTTAATTGCATTTTGAGCTTGTTTTTTTGTTCCTACAAACAAAATTGTTTGTCCATTTGCAGCAACTTCGCGAATAAAATTGTATGCTTCTTCAACTTTTTTTACAGTTTTTTGTAAATCGATAATGTAAATACCGTTACGTTCTGTAAAAATAAATCTGGACATTTTCGGATTCCAACGACGTGTTTGGTGACCGAAATGAACACCTGCTTCTAATAATTGTTTCATTGATACTACTGACATTTTAAAATCCTCCTGTTTTAACCTCTGTGCACTTCTACTTTTATAACCACCATAAGGCACAAATATAAAATCCATGCACATGTGTATTCATACTTTTTAATTCTACCAAAAACATTCGATGTTATCAAGCACAAAAATATATTATTTTTAATTTAAATATAAATAATATGTAAATATAAAATTCACTTTATTATTGAATCCATGTTATTATATTAAAGTAAAATAACACAGAGGTAATAATAAATGAACTTATCAATAAAAACTAAAACCAGATTATTGCACATAGACTTCCTAAGAATATTGTGCATATTTTTAGTAATGTTTACACATACATCAACTTCCGGATTTTCTTTGTATTTAAATAAAATAAATTCAAATTGGTTCCCGCTATACATAATTATTCCGTTTTGGATAAAAACTGCAGTACCCATATTTTTTATGATTTCAGGTGCTCTTTTACTAAAAAAAGAAGAACCGCTATCTTTTATTTTTAAAAAACGTATTTGGCGTTTTGCTCAAGTTCTTATAATATTTTCTTTTATAAACTATTTATATAATTATAGAAATTTTAATATAAGCCTTTTTAGTTCACTTTTATACTCACAAACACTTGCAACCGCTTACTATTTTCTATATATATATATGTCATTTTTACTTATGCTTCCAATATGGAGAGCTTTAGTAAAAAACTTAACTAATAAAATTTTTATTTATCTTATATCTCTTAATTTATTTTTTGTAGGATTTATTCCTGTTTTTTCATTTTTAATTTTCAAAGGAACAGCTGAAATAAATTGGTTTATAAATCCTTTACTCGCTGTAAGTGAACCATCTTTTTATTTTATTATTGGATATTGGATTGAAAATGTTCTACCTGATCATTGGCTGACAAAAAAGAATTTACTTTATCTTTTTATCGCAGCTATGTGTGGAACAATAATATCTGCTCTGATGACATATTATCATGGTATTGTTGCAAATGGATTAACAGAAGCAATTTCAGAACGCTTTTATGATTCTTTTCTATTTTTAAACACCGCATTTATATATTGTTTTTTTAAATGGTTTTTTATACATCATAAAATTCCTCAATTTTATAAAAAAGCAATATTTTCCTTAAGCACTTTGGCATTTGGAATAATGCTCTTCGACGATATTGCACGACGACTAACCGGTATTATATTCGAAAAATATTTAATAAAATTTTTACCTAACTGGCCTCTTACTGCAGCATTTATATGGATTATATCAGGATTTTGTCTTGGAGCGGTTATAACATATTTTATAAAAAAAATTCCGTATTTTAAAAAATTAATATAAAAATCCCCTCCTTACTGACTGATATGTACCCCCTTTACTGGACAAACCAGTAAAGGGGGTATTTTTAGTGAAATATAATTATGAGTTTAAAAAAGAATGTGTTCAAAAATACAGAGA
>QWBY01000347.1_pt1 | contig 88214 bp, 86 predicted proteins | sample 1972471 | NCBI WGS metagenome assembly QWBY01 (sample SAMN09866722, study PRJNA288562) | Human gut metagenome isolate term6_stool, whole genome shotgun sequencing...
GCTCGTAAACGCCGAAAGTACTTGGCTGGAAACGGCCCGGGAGCATAGGTAGCTGCTGATTACGCAAAGAGACCGTCGAATGACGGTCTCTTTTTTATTCGCAAATCCTTTTTATGAATACACTGTAATTATTGTATTGCTTACAACGTGATTTTCATTTTCGTTTTTGTAAAAAGCAAAGAGAATCTCTCGAGTCATTGTATAACAAAGCTTATTAATAACTGATTTAAATCATCCGTCATATACAAATATTGAAAATAAATAGTAATTGAGAATAAAACGTGCTACAATAGAAAAATAGCAAAAGAAACTGGTGGAAGTATGCAAAAAAAACATTGGCAATTTGTGCCGGTAGAAGAAAATACGGAACAAGCGGGTGTGCTGGCCCATAAATTCGACTTGCCGCTCATTGTGGCGAATATGCTGGTACAGCGGGGGATCTGCACCGTGGAGGCGGCGCAGAATTTTTTTCATGCAACACTTGAGGATCGGTTTGATCCGGCTCTTTTAAAAGGAACAAAGAAAGCGGTAGAGCGTATTTCGCAAGCGTTAAAAGCGCAAGAAACAATCGTTATCTACGGCGATTATGATGTCGACGGAATTACTTCCACGTCCGTGATGTTACGCTGTTTACGTCGACTTGGCGGCAATGTGGAGTATTATATTCCCGACCGCATTGAAGAGGGCTACGGTCTGAACGAAACGGCTCTTGCGGAACTTGTCGCCAAGGGCGTGAAACTCGTCATCACCGTGGACTGCGGAATCAGCTCGACGCATTTATGCAACCGTTTTCAAGAACCGTTGGATTTGATCGTGACGGATCATCACCAACCGCCGGAGAAATTGCCGCAGGCACTTGCCGTTATTAATCCGAAACAGTCCGACTGCGCGTATCCCGATAAAAATCTGGCGGGGGTAGGCGTGGCTTACACGCTGTGCCGAGCGCTTTGGCGGGAGATCAAAGGCGAAGATTATACGGACGATATTGAACTCGTGGCGTTGGGAACGGTGGCCGACGTGGTACCGTTGTTGGCGGAAAATCGTTTGTACGTTAAAGAGGGATTGAAACGGTTTGCAACGACGGATAATGTCGGTTTGCGAGCGCTTTTACAGGTCTGTGAAATTGATCCGGAGCAAGTGACATCCGAGCGCATCGGATTTTCCATCGCTCCACGCTTAAATGCGGCGGGACGTTTGGCGCATGCGCGTTTGGGCGTGCAGCTTTTAACGGCGACCGACGCGGAGCAAGCACTGACGCTCGCGCAAAAATTATTTACGATCAACAGTGAGAGACAGGCCTTGGAACGTGAACTGGTGACTGCGGCCCGGCAGCGTTTGGCAGAGCTTGGCGCCGCTGACGATCAAATGTTGGTGGTAGACGGAGCGGCATGGCATCCGGGTGTCATCGGTATCGTAGCCTCGCGCTTGGTGGATAGCTTTCATCGCCCCGCCTTGGTTATTTCAGTAAACGACGGGATCGGCAAGGGCTCTTGCCGCAGTATTCCCGCGTTGGATATATATGATGCGTTGCATTCCTGCGCGGATATTTTGGAGCAATTCGGCGGACATCATCAGGCGGCCGGATTTTCCATTCGGGAAGAACGTATTCCCGAATTGCGCAAGCGTTTGCAGGAGTATGCCGATACGCATTTAACACCGGACGATTTCATACCGGTGCTGCGCGTGGAACGCGCGCTTGCGTTGGCGGATGTCGATTTGGATTTCGTCACGGCGCTCGAACGCTTAGAGCCGTTCGGCGAAGGCAATCCGTCACCTTTATTTGCGTCCCGCGATCTGACCGTGCAAAAAATTCGCCGTATCGGTAAAGATCGGCGTCATTTGAAAGCCAACTTTGCGCAGCAAGGTGATGACTTGGAATGTGTCGGCTGGGGATTAGGGGAACTGACCACGGAAATTTTCAGCGGCGATACTGCCGCGATCGTTTACGCGTTGCAAAAAAATACATGGCAGAACCAGGTGCAAGTGCAGGGCGTGGTGAAAGATATCACGTGGGAAAGCGCGCAAAAAGTGCATTTAAACCGTGAAATTATGGTAGCCGTATATCGTGAACTGCGCGTGCTTTTGGAGCCGCATGATCGGACCGTCGCGCAAGTTCAGACTATCCTCGCGGAGCAGAGTGGCTTGTCGTATGCGCCGCGGGATTTGTTCGCGGCGGTGACCGTGTTGGAAGAACTGCATTTATTGGAACGTCAACAGTATGAGAATGAAACCTGGTATACTTGGCGACCCAGTGACGAAAAGCTCGCGCTGGAAAATTCCGCCACATATCGTGCCGGTGCGGGAAAGGAGGATATATGGAAACCGTAAACACGGAATTTGATCGGGAAGCGGCGTATGCGAAATTGGTCGCCGACGTCAAAAAATATTTGCCCGATCTCGATGAAGATTCCCTGCGTGAAGCATATGAACTTGCCGATACGGCGCATGCGGAGCAAAAACGTGTTTCGGGCGAACCATATATTATGCACCCGTTGGCTGTCGCCGACATTATTGCCGGCTTGCAAATGGATCCGGACGGTATCAAGGCGGCGTTGTTGCATGATGTTGTGGAAGATACCGATTACACGCTGGAAGATATTCGCATGCTGTTCGGCGATGAAGTGGCGTTTTTGGTGGACGGCGTCACCAAGCTCAACCGAATGAATTACAAAACGAAAGAAGATCAGCAGCTCGACACCTATCGCAAAATGTTTCTCGCGATGGCGAAAGACGTGCGCGTGGTCGTTATCAAACTGGCTGACCGTTTGCATAATATGCGGACGCTGTCCTTCGTGCGGGAAGAAAAGCAGCAGCGCATTGCCCGCGAAACGCTGGAGATTTTTGCGCCGCTCGCGCATCGGCTCGGTATTTTTAATATAAAGTGGGAGCTGGAAGATCTTTCGTTCCGCTATTTGGAACCGATGGCATACTACGACCTCGTCGAACAGATGAAGGTCAAACGCCAGGTGCGCGAAGAAATCATCAAACAGACGATTGATATCTTGCGCGATTCACTGCAGAAGAACAATATTGAAGCGGACATCAGCGGTCGTCCGAAACATTTTTACAGTATTTATAAAAAAATCAAGAAAAAACATCAGGATATCAGTGAGATTTACGATCTGTACGCGACTCGAGTGATTGTCAACACGATCCCGGAGTGCTATGCGGTTTTGGGGATTGTCCACAGTTTATGGAAACCGTTGCCGTATCGGTTTAAAGATTATATCGCGATGCCGAAACCGAATATGTACCAGTCGTTACATACGACGGTCATCGGCGAAGCGGGGCAACCGGTCGAAATTCAGATCCGTACGCAAGAGATGCACCAGGTCGCCGAGTACGGCGTGGCGGCGCATTGGCGCTATAAAGAAGGCACGAAAAAAGCGTCGCAGCAACAGAATTTTGATGAAAAAATCGGTTGGCTGCGCAAACTGCTCGAATGGCAGGATACGAGCAATTCGAAAGAATTTGTCGACGCGTTGAAACTCGATGTGTTCGCCGACGAGGTCTTTGTGTTTACGCCGCGCGGCGATGTCATTGATTTGCCGCAGGGCGCCATTCCGCTGGATTTCGCGTACCGTATTCATACGGAAGTCGGCAATACCTGTACGGGAGCCAAAGTCAACGGCAAAATCGTGCCGATCGACTACAAACTGAAAAACGGCGATATCGTTTCGATTATTACGTCCAAAAACGGCAAACCGAGTTTGGACTGGCTGAACATTGTCGCGTCGTCGGAAAGCCGTTCGAAAATTCGCAGTTGGTTTAAGAAGGAAAATCGTGCGGATAATATTGCCAAAGCGAAAGAGGCGTTGGAGAGCGAAGCGAAAAAACTCGGGTATGAGTTCAAAACGCTGAACAAGCCGGGACGCTTGGAAACCATTGCCGAACAGATCAATGCGGGCACACCGGAGGATCTGCTGGCGGCGGCCGGCTATGGCGGTTTAACCGTGCGCGGAATTACACTGAAGCTGATTGACCTGCACAAAAAAGAGGAAGCGAAAAATAATCCGATTTCTTCTCAGCTGCAACAAACGCTCGACAGCTTGCGGGTCAGCAAAAAGGCGACGAAAGGTAACAGCGGCATTCTCGTCAAAGGCGAGCCGGGGCTGTTGGTGCATATGGCGCGTTGTTGTAATCCGGTGCCGGGCGATCCCGTCATCGGCTACATCACACGCGGGCGCGGCATTTCCGTGCATCGCCTGGATTGCGACAATATTATTCACAATGATGATCCGAATCGCCTGATCGAAGTCAGCTGGATGTACGGGGCGAATGAAACTTTTTTGGTGGTCGTCGAGATCGAAAGTTACGATCGCCGCGGTTTGCTGGAAGATGTCTTGGGCGTTGTTTCGGAAATGAAATTATCCGTCGGCTCGGTGAACGCCGATTTGCCGCAGGATAATGTCGCCAAAATTCGGCTGGGCGTACAAATTAAAGACTTACATCAATTGGAATTTATGATGACCAAGCTGCGACGGATTCGCGATGTGTATTCCGTGCGCCGTTTGGAATCGGCAGGAGGAACGTAATGCGTGCAGTGATCCAACGAACGACACAAAGCCAAGTAACGGTAGACGGTGAACTTGTCGGCAAAGCCGGCGCGGGATTGACGGTGTTGCTCGGTGTCGGGGCGGAAGATACGGCAGAAGATGCCCGTTATCTCGCCGATAAAATTGTCAATTTACGCATCTTTGAAGACGCGGACGGCAAGATGAACCGGTCTCTTTTGGATACGGGCGGCGAAATTCTCGCGATTTCCCAATTCACTTTATACGGTGACGTACGCAAAGGCCGGCGGCCGAGTTTTACCGCCGCGGCTCCGCCAAGTCTCGCGGAGCCGCTTTATGAAGTATTTGTTCAAGCGCTGCGCGCGCATGATGTGACGGTCGGGACCGGTCGTTTTCAAACGGAAATGCAGGTCACATTGACGAATAACGGACCCGTGACCATTTTGCTGGATAGCGGAAAGTTATTTTGAGGTAGCTATGAAAATTATCGCGTTAACACTCGGACCGCTGGCGACCAATTGCTATATTCTGTTTTCAGAAGCGACCAAGCATGCGATCGTCATCGATCCGGCAGCGGAAGCCAAAGAGATCCAAAAAGCGCTGACGAAATTTGATTTACAATTGAAAAAAATTCTGCTGACTCATGGTCATGCCGATCATATCGGAGCATTAGAAGAACTGCGCGCGTTGTACCCGGATGTACCGGTGGCGATGCATCAGGCGGATCAAGCCTATTTGAGCGATCCGAAACTGAATTTATCGGCTTACCAATACCAAAGCGTGAAGGCGCAGCCGGCGGAAGAATTTCTGACGGAGGGCGATACCGTCGTCTTGGATGATATCCGACTTGAGGTTTTGGAGACACCGGGCCACACGCCCGGCGGCATCAGCTTTTACGCCGCCGAACCGGGAGTGGTATTTGTCGGTGACGCTCTGTTTCAAGGCTCGATCGGGCGCACGGATTTTCCGGGCGGCTCGATGTCGCAATTAATTACCCGTATTGAAGAAAAATTATTATCTTTGGCCGATGCCACCGTGGTTTTATCCGGACACGGACCATCGACTACGATCGGAGAAGAAAAAAGATGCAACCCGTTTCTGAACATGAAAAAACAGTGAATGTAGTACCTTTGAAACGCGATGCGCAATTTTGGCTGCGCATTGTCCTTGTGACGGCCGTCGCTTTAACCGTTTACTATGTGCCGTGGATTGTCGTACCGTTTTTGATCGGCCTCTTTTTGTGCCTGATCTTGCGACCGCTCGTCGATTTTCAGATGAAAATGGCGGAGAAATTGCGCTGGCGCCGGTTCCCCATCGATATTGCCATTATCATTGCGTTCTTGGTATTTATCGCGGTGATGACCATTCTGGCGCGCAGTATTTTCGTGCCGTTCTGGCATCAATTTGAAGGCTTTGTATTGCAGATTCCGTCGTTGACGTCGCAACTTTTAGAAACCATGCAGTATTTGCAGGCGCGCTATATTGACTTCATCCCGCCGGAAGCGCAGGAGATGATCAATGACTCGCTGGTGCGTGCGGGTAACTACTTGATTGACGTTGCGAAAAACGGTATCTTCGCCGTGATTGCATTTACCGGCACTTTGGTCGAACTGGTCGTCGTGCCGATTATTACGTTTTACATGTTAAAAGCGGGCAGCACATTCAAACGCATTTTCGCCGGATTGTTCCCGATGGAGTATCGTCAACATATTATGGATCTGGTGCAGGAAACGGATCATATCCTGAGCGCCTATATTCGCGGTCAGTTGATCTTGTGCGTGGCGATCGCCAGCATGGTGTTTGTCGGCATGTGGTGGCTGGAAGTTCCGTATCCTTTGGTCATCGCGCTGCTCGCGGGAATCGTGGAATTGGTGCCGATCGTCGGTCCAATCGTGGGCGCGATTCCGGCCCTTTTGTTGGCGCTGACCATCAGCGGCTCACTCGCCGTAAAAGTACTGATCTTCTACATCGTCGTGCAGCAATTTGACGGTCATATCTTAATGCCGAAACTCATGGGCAACGTCATTGAGATTCACCCGGTCGCGATTATCGCCGGCGTTCTTTTGGGAAGCGCCGTTCTCGGCGTGTTCGGCATGATGCTTGCCGTACCGACACTCGCCGTGTTGAAGGTCATTACCAAGCATATGTGGTATTACAACAAGTACAGAGAAATCGCACGTAGTTAACAGAAAGGATTTCGACATGCGACAAAATGAAATTATGCGGACGTTGCGCGAAAAGATCAAAGAACACAAGTATAAATTTACCACGCAGCGGCAGGATATTTTGAAAGTGTTTGTGGAAAGCGACGAAAATCACATGAGCGCGGAAGATGTCTACAATGCGGTCAAAGTCATTCAGCCGGATATCGGTTTGGCGACGGTATATCGTACGCTCGATTTATTCGTGGAACTCGGCTTGTTAAAGAAGTTGGATTTCGGAGATGGGCGTTCGCGCTACGAATTATTTGATGATAATATGCCGCATTTCCATCACCATCTGATTTGCTTGGGTTGCGGCACCATTAAAGAATTTGAGTACGATATGCTGGATCCGCTGGAACAGATCATCGAAGAAGAGGAGCGGTTCCAAATCGTGGATCATGTGCTGAAATTCTACGGCTACTGCCGGAAGTGCCGTCGTAAACAGCGTCGTATATGACGCTGCATACCTATTTTCTGGACGGACCGGCGGCATGGCATTCCCCCGTGGCGCAGCTGATGCTCCGCTTTGGTTTGCGTTGGGACGAAAAACAGCCGGATTGTCGGGTACGAGTGACGCCGCAAAACAATACGTACCGGGTAGAATTGTTGTTGGGTAACACCTCGTATGCTTCGCAAACAGTTTCCACGCGGCGCGCGGGCGGTCATTTTTTGAGTGACGTACTTGTTACTCTTTGCGAAAAGCCGCTCGGTGAATGGGGTTACCTCGTTGGGATGCGTCCGACCAAGCTTTTGCACCCGTTGCTTGCAGAAGATGATTTCGCCGCGCAGGCGGAGGCGCTTTGGGCGCGCGAAAAAGTCGCGCCGCGCTGGGGGCGACTTTTAACTGCGATCGGTGAACGCCAACGACCCTATCTTTCCACTGATTGGCGGCAAACCGACCACCAAGCGGCGGTGTATATCGGTATTCCGTTTTGTCCGAGCCATTGCGTGTATTGTTCGTTTCCGGCTCGTGTCGCGCGACCGGATGAAGACTGGGACGGATTCCTGGCGGCGCTGCTGGAAGATGTACAGCGCGCCGGCGCGCTGCTGCGCCGACATCAGTTGATGGTCGACAGCGTCTACTTCGGCGGCGGTACACCGACCGTACTGCCGGCGGAACATTTTCAAACTCTATTGACGGCGTTGCAAACGGAACTTGCGATTCCGTCCGGTACGGAATTTACCGTCGAAGCGGGGCGCCCGGATACGATTACCGAGGCGAAGCTGGCGTCGATGCGCATGGCGGGAGTAACGCGCTTGAGCATCAACCCGCAAACATTGCAAGATCGCATTTTGCAAACCATTCATCGCGCGCATACCGGCGCGCAGATCGAACGCGTGTACGCCGAGGCGCAAAAATATCATTTTGACGCGATCAACATGGATTTCATTGCGGGTTTGCCGGACCAGAACATCGCGGATATGAAAGAAAATTTGGATGCGGTGGCGCGTCTGCGACCGGGAAATGTGACCGTGCATACGTTGGCATTGAAGCGGCACAGCCCGTTGATGCAAACGGCGGGCAAATACCGGCTGCCGTCCGCGGAAACGACGCGGGCGATGGCGGATCTCGCCTATGAAACGCTGTGCGGCATGGGTTATGAGCCGTACTATTTATATCGTCAGAAATATCTCGCGGCGGATTTGGCCAATATCGGGTACGCCTTGCCCGGCACGCTTTGCCGCTATAATATACAAATGATGGGCGAACGCATTCACATACTCGGCATCGGACCGGGAGCGACGAATAAAGTGATTAAAAATGCCGCGTTTCAATTTGATCGCTGCTATTTTCCCTGGGACAATACAGCGTATTGTGAACGACTGGAGTCGTATCTTACGGAAAGAGATCACCTGTTTCAATCGATATCGCAAAGGAGCGAAGTACAATGATTAAAGCCTTGCGGGGAACGCAAGATATTTTGCCGCCCGAAAGTGAGCAGTGGCGGTATGTCGAAGAAATGATACGTAAATTGTGCGCGCAGTACGGATTTCAGGAAATTCGCACGCCGCATTTTGAAAAGACGGAACTGTTTCAACGCGGTATCGGGGAAACGACCGACGTCGTTTCCAAAGAAATGTATACGTTTACCGATCGCGGCGATCGTTCGCTGACGCTCCGCCCGGAAAATACGGCGGCGGCGGTGCGCGCTTATTTGGAACATAAAGTGTATGCGGATCAGAACGTGACGAAATGGTATTACATCGGTTCGATGTTCCGTTACGATCGGCCGCAGGCGGGACGCTACCGTGAATTTCACCAATTCGGCGTGGAAGTATTGGCGACCCCGTCGCCGCAGGCGGACGGGGAAATTATCGCGCTCGCGGTACAACTTTTCCAAACGCTCGGCTTACACGATCTGAACGTATTTGTGAACTCGGTCGGTTGTCCGAAATGCCGACCCGTTTATCGGGAAAAACTGATCGCGTACTACGAGGCGCATCAGGATGAATTGTGCGAAGACTGCAAGACGCGCTTATATAAAAATCCGTTGCGTCTGCTAGACTGCAAAGAGGAAGCGTGCCAAAAGCTTGCGCAGGACGCACCGGAAATCACCGATTACCTTTGTGAGGAATGCGCCGATCACTTCGCCGCTACGCAGAAGTTGCTCACGGCGGCGGGGATTCCGTTTACGTTAAATCCGCGTCTTGTGCGCGGTTTGGATTACTATACGAAAACCGCTTTTGAAATTCAGTACGCGCCGCTCGGCGCCCAAAGCGCTATTTGCGGCGGCGGGCGTTACGACGGACTCGTCGAAGAGATCGGCGGTCCGCATACGCCGGGCATCGGCTTTGCCGTCGGCCTCGAGCGCTTAATGCTCGCGTTGTCGATGCAAGATTTATTACCGGAGGTCACCGCGGCCGCTGATGTCGCGATCGCGACTCACGGCGAGGCCGCGAGTGAACTCGGGTTCGCGATTGCGCAGGAATTGCGGGCGGCGAATTTCACCGTCGATACCGATCTTTTAGGCCGCAGTTTAAAGAGCCGTTTGAAGCAGGTCGGTAAAACCGGCACTAAGTATGTTATAATTATTGGCGAAACAGAATTAGCAGACGGCACCGTGATTATACGCGATTTGGCCGCGCGTGAGCAGACAACGCTGGCGCGCAGCGAGGTTGTCGGCTACTTGCAAAATGAACGAGAACGGAGAGGATAAAGGAATGGAAACAATGGCAGGTTTGCACCGTACGTTGATGTGCGGCGAAGTGACCGAGGCGCAAAACGGCAACGAAGTCGTTTTATGCGGATGGGTGGAACGACGTCGCGATCACGGCGGTTTGATTTTTGTGGATTTGCGCGACCGGACCGGTGTAGTGCAGCTGGTGGCTTCGCCCGATTATGATGAGGAAAGTTTTCATAAAGCGGAAGGCATCCGGAATGAATACGTGATCTGCGTACGCGGTACGGTGCGTGAACGCGACGCGCAAACGGTCAACGAAAATATGCCGACCGGCAAATGGGAAGTCGTAGTGTATGAAATGCGCGTCTTAAATGCCGCCAAAACCCCTCCGTTTTATATCGAAGATAATGTTGATGTGGATGAAAATATCCGCCTGAAGTATCGTTACCTGGATTTGCGCCGTCCGGAAATGCAAAAGAATTTGCGGCTGCGTCACCAAGTAGCGAAAGCGATGCGCGACTATTTGGACGAGCACGGTTTCTGGGAAATTGAAACGCCGATGCTGACCAAGAGCACGCCGGAAGGCGCGCGCGATTACCTGGTACCGAGTCGTGTCAACCCGGGTAAATTTTACGCGTTGCCGCAGTCTCCTCAGATCTTCAAACAGATCCTGATGGTGTCCGGCATGGATAAATATTTCCAAATCGTACGTTGCTTCCGTGATGAAGACTTGCGCGCGGATCGCCAGCCGGAATTCACGCAGCTGGATATTGAAATGAGCTTTATCGAACGCGACGATATTTTGAAATTAATGGAAAACATGGTCGCTTTCATTTTTGAACGCGCGCTCGGCAAAAAGATTCCCACGCCGTTCCCGCGCATCAGCTATGATGACGCGATGAACCTGTACGGTTCGGATAAACCGGATCTGCGTTTCGAAATGCCGTTCTTCAATGTGACGGATATTGTAGCCAAGACCGATTTCAAAGTGTTCCGTTCGGTCGTCGAAGCAGGCGGCGAAGTCAAAGGCATTGTGGTGAAAGGTTACTCCGACATTCCGCGTCGCGAACTCGACGGCCTGGTCGACTATGTCGGCCGTTACGGCGGTAAAGGCGTGGCTTGGATCGTAGTCAATCCGGACGGCTCCGTCAAATCGCAGATCGCCAAATTCCTCGGTGAGGAAATGGTGCAGTCGATTATCGCTCACAGTGAAGCGCAGCCGGGCGACTTGATCCTCATGGTAGCGGATAAAGCGAAAGTCGTTGCGCAGGCGTTGGGCGAATTGCGCTTGGAAATGGCGCGTCGTCGCAACCTGATCGACCCGGATGAATTAGCGTTCACCTGGGTGCTCGACTTCCCGATGTTTGAATACAGCGAAGAAGAGAAACGTTACGTCGCGATGCATCACCCCTTTACGATGCCGCGTGATGAGGATATCGAGTTCCTCGCATCGAATCCGGAACGCGTGAAGGCAAAAGCGTATGACCTTGTCCTGAACGGTATCGAAGTCGGCGGCGGCAGCTTGCGTATTTACCAGGAAGAACTGCAGCAGAAGATTTTCGCGGCGATCGGTATCAGCCAGGAAGAAGCGAAGCAGAAATTCGGCTTCCTCATGGAGGCCTTTGAATTCGGCGCGCCGCCGCACGGCGGTATCGCCTTCGGCATTCGTACGGAAGACGATCTCGTAAAAAAATAATTGCAGCGGCGGCAAATAACTTGAAAAATTGCCCGCACTTTGCTATTATATAAGTGTAAAGAAACCCCTACCGTGCACGTGTGGCTAACGTTATTTTGAACCAACACCATCGATAAGGGAGTCCAACTTCGCTCGCGGAGTAGATTTTCTTCGGGCGGGAAGACACCCACCTGCACATGCAGGCTCAAAATACAGCAAATCACGACATGGTGGGGATTTTTCATAGCCGCTGACTTTATGGACAGCGGTTATTTTTGTATGTCGGGAGAGAATATGGCCAATTTATTCGAGCAGACACAGCGCGCGGATTTTCGGCCGCTGGCGGTACGTATGCGGCCCCGCACTTTGGATGAGATTTACGGACAGGAAGCCGTCGTCGGTGCGCAGAGTTTTTTAGCGGCGATGATTCGCTCGGATACCGTGCCGTCTCTGCTTTTATTCGGACCTCCCGGCACCGGTAAGACAACAATTGCCCGCGTTATCGCTAACCTCACGCAAAGCGAATTCGTGACGGTGAACGCGACGACCAGCGGCGTGGCCGAACTGCGTAAAGTGATTGCCGAAGCCAAAGAGCAGGGCAGTCTTTACGGTCGGCGCACGATTGTTTTTATCGATGAAATTCATCGTTTTAATAAAGGGCAGCAGGATTTATTGCTGTCCTATGTGGAAGACGGCACCATTACGTTGATCGGCGCCACTACGGAAAATCCGTTTTTTGAGGTGCAGAAGGCACTTTTGTCCCGCTTGCGTCTGATTCGTTTGGAAGCGTTGACGCCGGCGGCCATTGTCCGGATTTTGCAAAATGCGGTGACGGATGCGGAGCGCGGCTTGGGTAAACAGAAACTTACCGTGGCGCCGGAGGTGCTTCGTGAGCTCGCGTTGCAGGCCAACGGCGATGCCCGGCTCGCGCTGAACATGCTCGAGCAGACGGCGGCCGGACTTGCGCCGGGCGCGGAAATGACGCCGGAAGACGTTGCGCGTGCGGCGGGTATCGGGCGATTGGCCTACGATAAAAGCGGTGACAGCCATTACGATATCGCGTCCGCGTTTATCAAAAGCATGCGCGGCTCGGATGTCGATGCGGCGTTGCATTACCTCGCCCGCATGATCGAAGGCGGCGAGAAACCCTCGTTCATGGCGCGACGGATCATGATTTGCGCGGCGGAAGATGTCGGACTGGCCGATCCGCAAGCGCTTGTTGTCGCACAGGCGGCGGCGCAGGCGGCGGAGATGGTCGGCTTTCCCGAAGCGCGGATTATTTTAGCGGAAGCGGTGTTGTATGTTGCGCTGGCGCCGAAAAGCAACTCTGTGATTACCGCGATTGACGCGGCCTTGTCGCGCGTGCGACAGGGCGCCATGGGAAATGTACCCGCGCATCTGCGCGATGCGCATTACAGCGGCGCGCAACAACTGGGTCATGGACAAACGTATCGATACGCCCACCAATATCCGAACGGTTGGGTCAGGCAACAATATTTACCCGATCCGCTCGTGAATGATCGGTACTATCAACCGAAAATGTACGGCAGCGAAGCGGAGCTCGTTCGCCGCTGGAACGAACGGCGCGGTCTTAGCGCTACAAAGGAGAAACAGAGTGCCCAAAGCAAATCGTAAATCCCCCACTGAAAAAGAAACGACACGGCAGGAAAGCCGACGCTTTGAAATCGGCGGCGTGCTGATGATCGCCGTCGGGCTGTTCGCATTGACTGCGATCGCCCGTTTTGATGTCGGCATCGCCGGTTATTGGACGCACACGATTTTGGAATATTTATTCGGTCTTGGCGCGTTTATTCCGCCGCTGGCTTTGATCTTCCTCGGCGCGCGATACATTTATCATCCGCGCGCGATGGCGGTGAAAACACGGGATACGGCATGGATTATTTACTTTGTTCTCGGACTGATCACCTTGCATTGGTGGTACGTGCCGACCGGCCAGGAAATCCAGCCGTCTTGGTTTCCGCAGTACGGCGGCGCGCTTGGCGGTGCGGGCGTACTGTGCCTGCGCACGCTCTTCGGTGAGACGGGTGTAAAAATTGCGCTGCTCGTCATTCTCGTGGTGAACACTATTTTCGTCAGCAAATGGACGGTGACGGACGGTGTCAACTTCGTGAAAGGCAAAGCGCAACCGCATTGGGAAAAAGCGAGCGACAAAGTGAAAGAAACTGTCGAGGCGCACCGGCATGTCGAAACCACGCCTACGGAACAAAAACAGCGCGCGCAGTTTTTCTCTTTCGACAAGTCGAAAGAGAAACCGCCGGTAAATGATGCGCCCGCGCCGGAGCGCACAACGAAGGCGGCGGCAGTTACCCCGTTTACACCGCCCGCTGCGGCGCCCGCCGCTGCGCCGGAACCGAGCTGGACGCAACCGGAACCGGATACCGATACGGAACAGGTGAAGCCGGATATCGCACCCGCGAAACCGAAAAATGATCGCGCCGATTATAAATTGCCACCGCTCAGCTTGCTCACCAAAACGCGCCAAAGCACGGCCGACACGCAGGCAGAAGTAGCAGAAAACGCGCAGAAACTGGAAGAATTATTGGCGAGTTTCGGCGTGGAAACTAAAATTACTCACGCCAGCCGCGGTCCGTCCGTGACGCGTTACGAACTGGAGCCGGGACCGGGCGTGAAAGTGAGCAAAATCGTTAATTTGGCGGACGATATCGCGTTGCAGCTCGCAGCCACTGATGTTCGTATCGAAGCGCCGATTCCCGGCAAAGCGGCTGTCGGCATCGAAGTGCCGAATCGGGAAATTTCTTCCGTGGGCTTACGCGAAGTGCTCGCCTGCGACGAATTTCAACACGCCGTCGGCGGCATCGCCGTCGGTTTGGGAGAAGACATTACCGGTCAGCCGGTCATTACCGATCTCGCCAAAATGCCGCATCTTTTGGTAGCGGGTTCTACCGGTTCGGGCAAAAGCGTCTGCATCAATACGCTGGTGGCGAGCATTTTGCTGCGCTCGTATCCCGATGAAGTAAAATTAATTCTGATCGACCCGAAAGTAGTCGAACTCGCGCAGTATAACCACATTCCTCATCTCTTGACGCCGGTCGTTACCGATGTCAAAAAAGCGGCGGGCGTATTGCGTTGGGCGGTGCGTGAAATGGAAAACCGCTACCGTTTATTCGCTTCCGCCAAAGTGCGCAACATCACCGGCTACAATGAAGCCAATCCGGATTCGCCGTTGCCGCTTGTCGTCATCATCATCGACGAACTCGCGGACCTGATGATGGTCGCGCCACATGATGTGGAAGACGCGATCGCGCGCCTCGCCCAAATGGCGCGCGCGGCCGGATTGCATCTCGTGCTCGCGACGCAGCGTCCGTCTGTTGACGTATTGACAGGTACCATCAAAGCCAACATTCCGAGCCGAATTTCGTTTGCCGTTTCGAGTCAAATCGATTCGCGCACGATTTTGGACATGGCGGGGGCGGAGAAGCTACTCGGTAAAGGCGACATGCTTTTCTATCCGATCGGCGCGCCGAAACCGCGGCGCGTGCAAGGCGCGTTTATTTCCGACGCGGATGTGGAAAAATTGGTAGAATACATCAAAAAGCAAGGGCAACCGGAATATAATGAAACGGTTGTGCAACCGGCCGCGGAAGCCGAGGAAACACAAACGCCGCGTTGGGAAGATGAACTTTTGCCCGATGCCATTCGCATGGTCATGGATACCGAACAGGCTTCCGTTTCGATGTTGCAACGTCGTTTTCGCGTAGGTTACACCCGCGCCGGTCGACTGATCGACACCATGGAAAACATGGGAATTGTCGGACCGTCGCTGGGCAGTAAAGCGCGTGATATTTTGTTGACGAAAGACGAAGTGGAAGAATTGCTGGCACGCTATGAAGGGGACAGCGAGGCATGAACGAAATCGGAGCTATTTTACGACGCGCGCGTGAGGAAAAAGGCCTGTCGCTTTCCGAAGCGGCGCTTGGTACTTATATCAGCGCGCGCTACCTGGCGGCATTGGAGCGGGAAGACTACAAAACGATTCCGGGCACGGTTTACATGCGCGGCATGCTGCGCAACTACGGCAATTTCCTCGGCCTGTCGGGGGTAGGACTCGTGGATCGTTACAACGCGGCTATGGGCGAGGAGCGTCCGATGGAACGCGCGTACGTGCCGAGCGTCGGAACAAAAGATTATTTGGATGTCGAACCGACCGCGCGACCGCAGCGCAAAAAAATGCATCGCAGACGCCGTAAAAACCGCCCGTTCACACGAGTGGAGCAGGGTCTTACGGCACTCATCATCATATTGTTTTTACTGAGTTTGTACTGGATCTTCGGATAACAGCCGCGTCTGCGGCTGTTTTTTTACGCCGCAAGAAAAAATTTACAACCGGCGCCCGCGGCTATTTCTTTCGGCGGACATGATGAACTGACGAAGATTTGCTGTATAATAGAAGTAATTATGTAAAGGGAGTCGGTATGCGTTTATTACGGATGATTCTGCGCGGTTTCAAATCCTTTGCGGATAAAACGGAAGTGGAATTCGCGCCGGGTGTGACGGCGATCGTCGGTCCGAACGGCAGCGGCAAGAGTAATTTAGCCGATGCGGTGCGCTGGGTGCTAGGCGAACAAAATATTCGCCAGCTGCGCGGTGAGCAGTCGAGTGACGTGATTTTTGCGGGCACGGCGACCGAACGCGCGAAAGCTTCGGCGGAAGTGACACTCGTTTTTGACAATAGTGACGGCTTTTTCCAAACGGATACGGCAGAGGTGGCGGTGACGCGACGTCTGCTTCGTTCGGGTGCAAGCGATTATTTTATTAATCGTCAAAATTGCCGCTTAAAAGATATTCAACTGTTGCTGGCGGATACCGGTTTGGGTCGGGACTCCCTGGCGGTCATCGGGCAGCAGCGGGTCGATCGGATTTTAATCGGTCGACCGGAAGAACGCAAACTCGTTTTTGAAGAAGTAGCGGGCATTACCCGTTACAAGCTGCGCAAAGAAGAAGGCATGCGCAAATTGCGCGAGGCGGAACGCAATATGGAGCGCGTCAGCGATATTGCGCGACTGCTCGCGCAGGATTTACCGCCGCTGGAAGAAAAAGCGCGGCAGGCGAAACAACGTAATGAGTTGCGCACGCAGGAGGCAAATATCACGCGCAGTCTCGCATGGAAAGCGTGGCAAACGTCGCAACGTCAACTGACGCGCGCAGAGAAAGAATGGATTACCGCAGATCAGGCGGCGACGGCGGAGACAACCGAACTTACGCAGCTGGAAGCGGCGGCGCAGGCGCAAACGGAAGCAGATACGAAAGCGCAACAAATGTTGCGTGAAAAAGAGCAGGCGGCCAACATCGCGGCGCAACATTGCGAACGCTTGCGCAGCGAACTTGCGGTGTTGACGGAGCGCAGTCATCAGCACGCGAAAGAAATGCAGGAAGTGGCGCAGGCGCTGGCGGAAAAGCGGCAGATATTGGAACAGCTTGCGGCGGCGCAGGCGACGACGGTCGCGGCGATAGCGGCCACGGCGCAAGAGCGGGACGAAGCGCAGGCGCGCTTGGCGGAAGGAACGGCGCGGCGTGATCGGTTGCGCGCTGTGTTGCAAGCGGCCCGTGAACAGGTCGCCGACCGGTTGCGACGCGAGGAACGGAGCGCGGCGGAACAGGAGTTTTTGCAGCAAACAGCGCAGCAATTGCAGGAGCGCAATGCCGAACTTACGCGTCGCGCGCGGGAGTTAGACATACGCAAGGAAACATTACAAACGCGTTTGCAGCAGGCGCAAGCGGCACTTGCGACGGCGCAGGCGACCGCATCGGAAAGCAGCCGACAACTCACGGAGCAGGAAGAGGTTGTGAACAAACTGCAGGCGCAGCGCGAAGCGGCGCAGGCGGCTAACGCGAAAGCGCGCGAAACATTGCAGACAACGCAAACGCGGTACCAATATTTACAACAGTTAGCCGACAGCTACGAGGGCTATGGCCGCGCGACGAAAGCGGTTCTTGGCGCCACGGAAGCATGGCGCAGCGACTGCTATGGAACGGTAGCGCAACTTTTGCGCGTGCCGAAGGAATATACCACGGCGCTGGATATAGCGTTGGGCGGTATGCAACAGCATCTCGTGATGCGCGACAGCCAAGCGGCGCAGGCGGCGATTCGTTTTTTACGCCGCACGAAAAGCGGTCGCGTGACGCTGTATCCCTTGGACGAAATGCGGCCGCGGACGCTTACGGATCGCGATCGGGCAATTTTACACGAGCCGGGCGTGATCGGCTTGGCCGCGGAATTGGTGGAAGCGGAATCTTATTTGCAACCGCTGGTTGATTATTTGCTGGGACGTACGGTGCTGGTGGAAGATCTCGCCACCGGTTCGCATCTGGCGGCGAAATACCAACAGCGCATTCGTCTGGTGACGCGCGCGGGTGATCTTTTTCAACCGGGCGGCGCGCTTACGGGCGGCAGCACGCGGCGCGCGGAGCTGACATTATTCGGTCGGCAGCAGGAATTATCCGCATTGCGCGCCCAACTGGAAACGCTTGCCGCACAACCGGAGCGAGAGCTGCCGGACATCTCCGCGGCGCTCGCGCGACGGGATGCCTTACAAAACACCGCGCAGACGACGGCCCTGGCGATTGCTTCGCAAACGGCGCAGCTGCAGGCTCTGCGTGACGAATGGAACGGTATCGTGCGCCAAGCGGATGAAATCCGCAGCGCACAAACGCAGACGGCGGACGAATACCGGCTGACGGTAAACAAGCAAAAAGAACTGACCGTTGCGCCGACAGCAGTCACTGAAACGACAACGGATACGGTCGCGCAGGAAGCGGAGCTGGCTCGCTGCGAGCACGCCTACACCGAAGCGCATGTGGAGTTGGCCACGGTGCAGGCAACGCTGCGGCAACAGGAGCAGGAGAAGGTCCGCCAAACCGAGCAGGAAAAAAATGCGCAGGCGGACATGGAACGGCTTGCGCAACGTGAAAAGGAAATTCAAGCGGCGGCCAAAGCATTGAGCGCTTCGCAGGAAACGTTGCAAAAGCAGGCGGATGAGGCGCAGCAAACGGCGCAGACGGCGAAAGTGCAAGCGGACGCGTTTTACGATGCGCACGCGGAACGTTTGAACGCGCAGCAAGCGGAGCAAGATCAGTTGCGCGCAATGCGGGCAAAAGCGACGGAAACGAAAGTGGAAGCGGCGCGACTTCTGGCAAAAAAGGAAGCGGCGCAGGCGGAAATGGAACAGCAGCGCGAACAATTGGCGATGTATGATTTAGATCCGCAGGCAGTGGAGCCTGCGATCGTCGCGGGAACGCAGGCGACGCTGCTTGCCGAACAACGTCGATTATTGACGGAAATCGCGCGCTTTACGGATATTTCCGAGCAGGCGATTGAGGAGTACGAAAAATCGCGTGAGCGCAGCGAGTTTTATACGGCGCAGCTCGCCGATTTGACCGCGGCCCGCGATACGTTGCAAAATGTAGTGGCGGAGATTGATCGCACCATGCAGGAACAGTTCGCGGCGGCATTTGAAGTCGTGGCCGCCGAGTTCCAGCGGATTTTCGCCCATCTGTTCGGCGGCGGCGAGGCGCAATTGATACTGACGGACGCGGACGAAAATAAACCCGCCGGCGTAGAAATTATGGTCCGACCGCCGGGTAAAAAACAGCAGGCGCTCTCGCTCTTGTCAGGCGGTGAACGCGCTCTGACTGTCATTGCGTTGCTCTTTTCCTTTATGGCCTATCGGCCGGCGCCGTTTTGTCTGGTAGATGAAATTGATGCGGCGTTGGACGATGCCAATATCAAACGTTTCACACGATACTTGGAAACGGGGCGCAACGGCTTGCAATTTATCGTCATTACGCACCGCAAACCGACCATGGCGTCCGCGGATCGCCTGCAAGGCGTGACGATGGTGAAGCGCGGGATCTCGCAATTAATTGCCGTCAATTTGAAACAGTATAAGGAGACACCATGAGCTTTTTGGATAAAGTCCGTGCCGGTTTAGAACGCACGAAAAAAAGTTTTGTCAAAAATATGGAAACGTTGGTTATCGGCTATGACGAAATCGACGAAGAATTTCTAGACGATTTGGAAGCCGTTATGCTGACCGGTGATCTCGGCGTGACGGCAACCGACTACTTGCTCGGTGAAATTCGCACCGCGGTAAAAGAAGGTGAAATTCACAGCACGAAAGAAGTCATGCCCTTCCTCGCCAAAACGATGGAAACATGGCTTGCCGTGGATAATGATCCCGCCGCGCTGCCGCATTCGCCGGAGGTTATTTTAATTGTCGGTGTCAACGGCGTCGGTAAGACAACGAGTATCGGCAAGTTGGCGCAATACTATAAAAACGCCGGTAAAAAAGTTTTACTGGCGGCCGGCGATACGTTCCGCGCCGCCGCGTCCGAACAGCTGACGATTTGGGCGGAGCGTGTCGGCGTACCGATTGTCAAACATCAGGAAGGAGCGGATCCCGCCGCGGTCGTTTATGATGCGTTGGAAGCGGCGTTGGCGCGCAAAAGTGATGTCGTATTGATCGATACCGCAGGACGTTTGCACACCAAAGTGAATTTAATGGGGGAACTCGCCAAAATCAGTCGTGTCGCTGCCAAGTTGGTGCCGGATGCGCCGCACCAAACCTGGTTGGTGCTCGATGCTACCACCGGACAAAACGCAGTGAGTCAGGCGAAAGTATTTGGTCAGTCCGTACCGCTCACGGGCGTTGTACTCACCAAACTGGACGGTACCGCGAAAGGCGGCGTTGTGATTTCCGTCAAGGAAGAACTCGGCGTGCCTGTGAAATGGGTAGGACTCGGTGAAGGCGTTGACGACTTGCAGCCGTTTCGTGCGCAAGAATTTGTCGAAGCGCTTTTCGATGATGAAGATAAAACCGCGACGGAAACGACAAAGGTGCGTTTGCGTTAAGGATGCAAGCACCTTGGTCATAGCTCATTGCGGGTAATGTTATAATAAAGAAATAGGGGGGGCGAACCGTGAAGAATCCGTTACCGCGTCATGCGGATTGGCGCAGCGTCTTACAATATGCCGTTGCCGTACCGCTAATGCCTGCCGACGAGGGCTGGCAACTGGTATTGGAACTGCGAAACCCTCATTTGCGCTCCCATCCCAATGAAGTATCCTTTCCGGGCGGCAGAATTGAAGCCTATGATGCGCATCCCGGTGTGACGGCGCTGCGCGAGATGGCGGAAGAAATCGGCACGCCTTCGGAAAGTTGGGAGTTGCTTGGCGCGTTGCCATTGGCTTACACGGTGAACGGGCGCATGGTAGCGCCATATCTTGCCTTCCGTGAAGATGTCCCGAAATTCGTTTGCAATCCGGCGGAAGTGAATTCCGTGTTTACGGTGCCGTTGCAGTGGCTGATGGAACACGAACCCGTGCGCGTCGAAATGCAGGACGGCGTGCGCCCGGGAGAAAACTTTCCTTATGAACGTGTTACAAGCGTTGTACCCGGATGGACCGGTCGTCAGAAGTACGACGTGTATTTTTATACCTATGGCGATTTTACGATTTGGGGATTGACGGCGCGTATCATTAGAAACTTTTTACAAATTTGTCGGGAACAGAAGATATCCTTCGACTTTGATTTTCGGCAATGGAGAGGAGACTTGACATGAAGACAAAATTGAAAGTGACCGGGATGAGTTGCGAAAATTGCGTGCAATCGGTGACGAAAACATTGCGTGATGTCGAAGGCGTACATGACGCTAAAGTGGACTTGGCCTCCGGCATCGCCGACGTTGATTTTGATGAGACTAAAACCAATGTAGAAGCACTTTGCGCCGCCGTAGACGATATCGGTTTTGATGCGGCAGCGGCGCAATAATGAAACCTAACGGCGTGGCGGCGGTGTTGGATGTGGCACACCGCCGCGTTGTTTGCGTGGGTGCGGGACCGGTGGCGGTCCGTAAATTGCGTAAAGTAATGGGAAAAGCGCAGACGGTCATTGTCATTGCGCCGAAAGCGGAACCGATGATTCGGGACTGGCATGAGGCCGGGCAACTCATCTGGTATCCGCGGACGTTTGCGGCGGATGATGTGCAACAAGGTGATATCGTCATTTCCGCTGCAGGGGCGCAAGTCGGCGCATTGGTAAAAACTGCGGCGCACACAAAAGGAGCGTGGCTCAACGATGCGGTCAATGCCGCCGAGGGGGATCTGATGCTGCCGGCTAACTGGGAAAGCGGCAGCCTTACCGGGACGGTGACATCGCAGGGCGCGATGCCGCGATTGGTCGCGCTGCTCACGCGGGATTTGGAGGAACAGTACGCGGACATCGGTGCGTTTGCCGCGGAACTTGCGCCGTTACGGCAAAAGGTAAGGGAACTGTTGCCGAAACCAGCAGAACGGCAAGCGTTTTGGCGAACGTACTTGCCCGATGATACCTTGGAACGGATTCGCCGCGGGGAAAAAGAAATCATAAAAGGGGAGATTTTGCATGCAATTGGCCGTCTTGGGGCTGAATCATAAAACGGCGCCTATCGAAGTACGTGAACAATTCGCACTGGACGCTACGCAAGTTCATCAGGCGCTGACCGAGATTTACGGTCTGGCCGAGCTGGATGAAGCGGTGCTTTTAGCGACTTGTAATCGTACGGAATTATATGCCGTGGTGGCCGATGATGTTCCGCCGCTGGCAGCGATGCAGAAGCTGTTTGCCAAAATCGGTACTGCGGTTTCACAAGAATATACGTATTACTATAAGGGCGAAGATGCGGTACGCCATCTGTTTCGCGTCGCGGCCGGCATGGATTCGCTCGTTATCGGTGAAGGACAGATTCTCTCGCAGGTGAAGGTGGCCTATTTGACCGCGGTGCGGGTCGGAACGACCGGTACCATCAGCAATATGCTGTTTCAACGGGCGCTTGCCATCGGCAAAAAAATCCGCACGCAAACGAGCATTGCGGATAATCCCGTTTCGGTAAGCTATGCGGCCGTCAAGCTAACGCAACAGATTTTCGGTTCGCTTGGGGAACGACGGGCGCTGATTTTAGGCGCCGGAACGATGTCGGAACTGATGGCGAAACACCTCATCGGCCACGGCTTGCAAACCCTGCTGATTGCCAACCGCAGCATGGATAAAGCGGAAGTGCTTGCAAAAAAATATCACGGTCGCGCCGTGCCGCTGGAAGAGCGCTTGCGTTGGGCGGGACGTGTGGATGTCATTTTAACCTCGACCGGTGCCAATACGTATTTAATTGATTACGAGCAGGCGGTGGAGTTGATGCATAAGCGTCAGGGGCGACCGCTGGTGATGATCGATATTGCCGTGCCGCGTGACATCGATCCGGAAGTATCTAAAATTGAGGGGATCACCTTATACAACCTGGATGACTTGGAACAGGTCGTCGACGAAAATAAAGAAATGCGGGCCCAGGAAGCGGAAGCGGCGTACCCCTTGCTGGAAGAAGCGGTGGCTGAATTAATGGAAAAATACAGCTATTTTTCCATGCGTCCGTTGATGGCGGCCGTGACCGATCGCTTTGAAATCGTGCGTAAGCGCATTGTGCATCGCGCGTTTGCCAAGTTGCCCAATGTGCAAGACGATGAACGTCGCGTGATTGAGGGCATGTCGAAAGTGCTTGTACGAAAATTATTACGCGATCCGATGATTCATTTCCGCGAGGTGGCGGGGACAGAGGACGAGAAGATGTATTGGCAAATCCTGGCGGATGTATACCAATTGCCATTACCTGCGGAGGCGCGGCCGGAGGAAACTGACGATGCGAAATGAATGCCAAGTAGGTACGCGCCAAAGCGCGCTGGCACTGTGGCAGACCCGGCATGTGATTACGCTTTTAGAAGCGTTGCCGGCCGCGAAAGGGATCACGTTTACGACAACCAAAGTCAATACGGAAGGGGATCGTAAACTGCAACAGGCCTTGCATACGTTTGGCGGTAAAGGAGCGTTCACGGAAGCACTTGAGGCAAAACTTTTGGACGGCAGCATTGATTTTGCCGTACACAGCTTGAAAGATATGCCGACTAAACTGCCGCAAGGTCTTGTGATCGGAGCGATTCCGCAACGGGCCGCCGTAGAGGACGCGTTTGTCTCCGCCGACGGCACTCTGTTGCGCGATTTACCGGCCGGTGCGCGGGTAGGAACGTCCAGTTTACGTCGAACGGCGCAGCTTTTACATTGGCGACCGGATTTGGTGCCGGTATCGATTCGCGGCAATGTGCAAACGCGTTTGGGAAAAATCGAAACAGAAGATTTGGCGGGCGTTATTTTAGCGCGCGCCGGTTTAGAGCGTCTGGGATTGGCGGATCGCATTACGGAAGTATTGCAAGCGCCTCAATGGTTGCCGGCGGCCGGCCAAGGCGCATTGGCCATTGAATGTCGCGCCGATGATGAAGAATTGTTGGCGCTGCTCGCGGGCATTCATGATCCCGAAACGGCAGCGGCCGTGGCGGCGGAACGCGCGATTTTAACCGCGCTGGAAGGCGGCTGTCAGGTTCCGATCGGCGCTGCGTCTGTGTATGAAAACGATACCATTCAAGTACAGGGACGATTATTATCGCTGGACGGCGCAACGGTCATTGAAGCCGTACGAACCGGAAAATGCCGCGCGGCCGCGTCGTTGGGACAAGCCGTTGCGGAAGAAATCTTGGCTAACGGCGGACGCGAGTTATGGACGAAAGTCCGCGCGATGTTGGAGGGATGAGATGGCGGGAATTGGATATTTAATCGGTGCGGGGCCGGGCGATCCCGGCTTACTGACGGTCAAAGGGCAAGACTGCTTAAAAAAAGCGGATGTTGTCATTTATGATTACTTGGCCGATGACAGCTTGCTGTTTTTGACGCGGCCCGACGCGGAATTGATTTATGCCGGTAAACAGGCGGGAAAGCACACGCTGAAACAGTCGGAAATCAATGCGCTGCTCGTTGAAAAGGTAGCACAGGGGCATACGGTAGCGCGTTTAAAAGGCGGTGATCCGTTCGTTTTCGGGCGCGGTGGGGAAGAAGCGCTCGCGTTACGGGAAAATAACCTGGCCTTTGAAATCGTTCCGGGTGTCACCAGCGCGATCGCCGCGCCGGCGTATGCGGGTATTCCCGTGACACATCGCGCGGTGGCGACATCATTTGCGGTAGTTACGGGGCACGAAGATCCGACAAAACCGGAAGCCTCCATGCGCTGGGAGCATTTAGCGACCGGCGTAGACACATTGACATTTGTCATGGGACTTGGCAAACTGCGCAAAATTGTCGGTGAACTGATTGCGCACGGACGACCGGCGACGACTCCTGCCGCAGTTGTGCGTTGGGGTACAAAAGCCGAGCAGGAAACCGTGGTGGCTACATTGGCGGAATTGCCGGCGGCGGTGGAAGCGGCGGGTTTGAAACCGCCGGGACTGTTGGTTATCGGCGAGGTGGTGGCGTTGCGTGATAAACTGCGCTGGTTTGAAGATCAGCCGCTGTTCGGTAAACGTATCGTTGTCACTCGTGCGGCCGATGTCGCGTCGGTGCTGGGTGAGAAGCTGGCGCGTTTGGGCGCGCAACCGCTCTATATTCCGGCGATTCGTCGCCAGGCGACAGACAATACGGCAGAGCAAAAGCAAGCGGTGCAAAATGCCGCTTCGTATGATTATTTACTTTTTACCAGTCCCTATACCGTGGAACGATTCTTTGCCGTGCTCACGGAATGCGGTCGCGACAGTCGCGACCTGGCGACGCTGAAAATCGCGGCGGTCGGTTCGAAAACGGCAGAAAAATTACGACGTTACGGTATTCTGGCGGATATTGTACCGGAGACGGCGCAGGCGGAAGGATTATTGGCCGCGCTTAAAGATGAAGTAATGACCGGTAAGCGCGTGCTTTTGCCGCGGGCGATGCAGGCTCGCGAATTGTTACCGGAGACGCTGCGCAAAGCGGGCGCTGTGGTAGATGTAGTGCCGTTTTATGAAACCGTACCGGAGACCTCGCGCAAAGATATTTTTCAAAAGGAACTGCAAAGCGGAAAAATTTCCGCGATTACGTTTACCAGTGCATCCACCGTGACCGGTTTGTTGGCGATGTTGGAAGATCCGTGCAATGAACTTGCGGGCATTCCGTTGATTGCGATCGGCGAAATTACCGCCGACGCGTTGCGCCAAGCGGGTCTGGAGCCGGATCGACTGGCGGCGAAAGCGACACAGGATGCCATGGTTGATGCTGTACTGGATGTATTTCGAAAGGAAGCGAATGTATGATTACTCCGTATGATCGTCCGCGCCGTTTGCGCGCCGACCGCAATATTCGACGCATGGTGCGCGAAAACGCATTATCTGTCAATGATTTGATTTATCCGTTATTTATCGTTCCGGGGGAAGGCGTTAAAGAAGAAATCGCAAGCCTGCCGGGTCAGTACCATCTTTCCGTCGATGAAGCGGTTAAGATGGCCAAAGAAGCGGCTGAGCTCGGCATTCCCGCAGTGGAAATTTTCGGCATTCCGACCTATAAAGCGGCGGATGGCGATTCCGCGTGGGATGACAATGAACCGGTGCAACAGGCGGTTCGCGCGATTCGCAAAGAAGTACCGGAACTGTATGTGATTACCGATGTCTGTCTGTGCCAATACACGGAAAGCGGTCACTGCGGCCATGTGGAAAACGGCTGCATTATGAATGACGAAAGCTTGCCGCTGCTTGCTAAAGTGGCGGTCAGTCATGCGAAAGCCGGCGCGCATATGGTCGCGCCGAGCGATATGATGGACGGTCGCATTGCGGTGCTGCGCGAAGCGTTGGATGAAGCGGGTTACAGCGATGTGGCGATTATGAGTTACGCGGCGAAATACGCGTCCGCTTACTATGGTCCGTTCCGTGATGCTGTACATTCGGCGCCGCAGTTCGGAGATCGTAAAACCTATCAAATGGATCCGGCGAATGCGCGCGAAGCCTTGAAAGAAATTGAACTGGACTTGTTGGAAGGCACCGACGCGATCATCGTGAAACCGGCGCTAGCGTATCTTGACGTCGTACGTGCGGCGCGTGAAATTACCCATTTGCCGATCTGCGTGTATAACGTCAGCGGCGAATATGCGATGGTCAAAGCAGCCGGCGCCGCCGGTTTGATCGATGAAAAGCGACTTATTATGGAAACGCTGCTGTCGATGAAACGCGCGGGTGCGGATTTGATTATCACGTACCACGCATTGGAAGCGGCTCGCTGGATACGAGAGGGGTATGAAGGATGAGTCGGACGCGTTCGTCAGAAGCATTCGCTACGGCGCAGAAATTTATGCCGGGCGGCGTGAACAGTCCCGTCCGTTCGTTTCGTAACGTCGATACGACACCGCCGTTTATCGCCAAAGGTAAAGGCAGTCATATTTTTGATGTCGACGGCAATGAATACATCGATTACGTTCTCAGCTGGGGACCTTTGATCCTCGGCCATGCCGATGCCGACGTTGTCGCAGCGATTCGTGAACAGGCGCAATACGGCACGAGTTACGGCGCGCCGACGGAATTAGAAACGGAAATTGCGCAAAAAGTACAGACTTTTTTCCCGGCGATTGAAATGATTCGTCTGGTCAGCTCCGGGACCGAAGCTACGATGAGCGCGTTACGGTTGGCGCGCGGCTATACGGGGCGCGATAAGATTGTGAAATTTGTCGGCTGCTACCACGGTCACAGCGACGGACTCCTGGTCAAAGCGGGTTCCGGCGCGGCGACAATGGGCGTTCCCGACAGCCCGGGAATTCCGTCGGAAATTGCAGCGGATACGCTGACGATTCCGTATAACAATCCGGACGCGGTCAAAGAACTTTTTGCTCAATACGGCGATGAAATTGCCGCCGTGATTGTGGAAGGCGTCGCGGGTAACATGGGTTGCGTATTGCCGCAGCCGGGCTATTTGCAACTCTTGCGCGAATTGACGCAGAAAGCCGGCGCGCTTTTGATTGTCGATGAAGTCATGAGCGGTTTTCGCGCGGCGGCCGGTGGTGCCTGTGAATATTTTGACATCACACCGGATTTGATTTGCCTCGGTAAAGTAATCGGCGGCGGTTTACCGGTCGGTGCGTTCGGCGGTAAACGCGAAGTGATGGAAAAATTGGCGCCGCAAGGACCGGTGTATCAGGCGGGGACGCTTTCGGGTAATCCGCTCGCGGTAACGGCGGGACTGGCGACGATGAATAAATTATCCGCGGACCGTTTTACAGAATTGACTGCGAAAACGGAAACGTTGTGCCAAGGCTTGGAAGCGGCGGCGAAGGACGCGGGAGTGCCGATCATTGTGCATCGGATCGGTTCGATGTTCACCGTGTTTTTCAATGAGCATGAAGTCACGGATTACGATACGGTAGCGACTTCGCACTTGGATGAATTTAATGTCTATTTCCTCGCTATGCTGGAGGCCGGTGTGTATTTAGCGCCGAGTCAATTCGAATGCGGCTTTATGTCGCTTGCGCATACGGATGAAGATATTCGCCAAACGCTTGCTGCGGCGCGTAAAGCGTTCCAAAAAGTAGCGGCTTTTCGGGAGCATAAAGGGCGTAATTAGGGAGCGGTTCGGCGCTCAATAAAAGCTGTCCGCAGTTGCAGTTGTCGCAGTGGCGCGGTTCTTTCGCTTATGGTAAAATAAAAAAGTAGTAGTGTTTGGTGGTAGAAATGCTGATTTCAATCGTTGTTCCTTTTTTCAATGAAGAGGACAATATATTGCACTTTTACGATGCGTTATGTGAAGTGGCTGCGCATCGTGACGAGTCATTTGAGTTTTTATTTGTCGATGACGGCTCAAGTGATCGCACGCCGTTGATTTTAACGGAGCTTGCGGAACGGGATGCCCGCGTGACCGCTTTTATTTTGGCACGTAATTTCGGACATCAAACCGCGCTTACCTGCGGTTTGGATCATGCTCGCGGCGATGCGGTGGTTACCATGGATGGAGACATGCAGCATCCGCCGACGATGATTCCGGACCTGCTGGATAAATGGTATGACGGTTATGAAGTGGTACAGACGGTACGGCTTTCGACCGCCAATGTCGGTGCGTTCAAAAAATGGACCTCGAAACTCTACTATCGTTTCATTAATTCGATTTCCCAAGTGCAGATTACCGAAGGCGGTTCCGATTTTCGCCTGATTGATCGCAAAGTGGCGGACAGCTTATTGCTGTTTCGCGAAAAGGCGCGATTTATCCGCGGCCTGGTAAGCGATATCGGCTATCGGCAAACGCAAATTACATTCCGTGCACCGGCGCGCTATGCCGGCGAAAGTAAATTTTCGTTGCGTAAGATGGTGCGGTTCGCCTTGGACGGAATTACTTCATATTCGACGTTGCCGCTGCGTATGGCTCTCTATGTGGGAGTGTTGTCAGGCATCGGCAGCTTGCTTTTGATCATCTATGTGCTGTTGATTAAGTATTATTTCCTGGAAGCGGTTCCCGGTTGGGCCACGCTTGCTGTGATGATGTTGCTATTCGGCGGCTTGCAGTTGATCTTTTTGGGAATTATCGGTGAGTATATCGGGCGCATTTTTGCGGAGGTAAAGGATCGACCTCTGTATTGGTTGCGCGGTACGGTGAATCAGAAAACGAGACATTAACAACAAAACACGAAAGTGTGCCGAAGCGCATATGCGCGCGGGGGAACCAAATGTTTTCGGGGTGTATCTTGCAAAAGACGGTCAGCTCTTGGCCGAACCCGTCAGCTAACCTCGCAGGCGGAAGGGAGCATGATGGTAGGAATACGACGCTGGACTTGTATGGCGATGTTTTTAATGGTACCGCTGGCAGTGGGAGCCACCTATCACCCGGGAGATATCGGCGAAGATATTTCGACGATTCAGCATCGCTTGGGAACGTTAGGGTATCACTTGGAAGCGGACGGCGTATACGGTCCGGCCACGGAAGATGCCATTCGGGAATTTCAGGAAGCGCATGGTTTGGAAGCGGACGGCTTGGTTGGTCCGGCTACCTATCGCGCGTTGCTGAGTCGTGACATACCGACCAGTCGCGGCGATTTTTCAACGCTGCTGGTGCGGCGGCTGATTTCTGTCGCGCAGGAATATATCGGTGTACCGTATCTTTTCGGAGGTTCTACCCCCAGCGGTTTTGACTGCTCGGGCTTCGTTCAGTTTGCTGCCAAAGCGGCCGGATTGGTATTGCCGCGGTCGGCCGATGAACAATACCACATGGGGCGTAGCGTGAGTCGCAGTCAAATGCAGCCGGGGGATCTGGTCTTTTTCTCGACATATACGGACGGTGTATCGCACTCGGGTATTTACTTGGGGGGCGATCGTTTTATCAGTTCCACATCGAGTCGCGGCGTAGTCATCGACAGCTTGTCGGAGGGCTACTGGAACGATTGTTATGTGGGTGCAAGGCGGTTAATTTAAGAGGCGTAAGCCTCTTTTTTTATGAAATAAACATTTGAAGGATCAATCAGATAATGAACACATGGATTACAGCGCAAAACTTGGCATTTCGGTATGACAACGAGACGGTATTTACCGATATACACTTTGCCGTGGAGCACGGCGGATTTACTTTGATCGTCGGTCCGAACGGCGCCGGGAAAACAACGCTGCTGCGGCTGTTAGCGGGACTCCTGACGCCGGCCGAGGGAACGATTACGATTGCCGGCCAATCGCCGCAAGCTTGGCAACGCGCCGGCGGTATCGGTTTCGTGCCTCAGCATTACAATCAAAATACGGCATCATTTCCCGCGACGGTGAACGAAGTAGTCGATCTCGGCTTTTGGGGAACCGAGATTTCACATGCCGAACAGATCAAACAACGTCAGGCAGTACTCACTAAAGTGGGGATGGCGGAATGGGCGCATAAACGTATCGGTGATCTGTCGGGAGGTCAACAGCAGCGTGTCATGCTGGCGCAGGCGATTGCCGCGCGGCCGGCATTGCTGCTTTTGGATGAGCCGACCAGCGGGATCGACTATACGGCAGGAAATATGCTGCTGGATCTGCTCAGCAATATTCAGGCGGAGCAGCAGACAACAATTATTATGGTGACGCATGATATCGCGCGCGCGTTACCGCATGCCGACCGAGTGCTTTGCATCGACCGTACGCTTTGTTATGACGGTCCGCCGCATCAATTTGTCACCAGCCATGCGACCGGATTGCACATGGCGGAGGTGGTCGGATGATGGAAATGCTCAGCTATGAATTTATGCAGCGCGCGTTTTTGGCCGGCCTTATTGTCGCGTTGCTCTGTCCTTTAGTCGGGATGTTTGTCGTGATTCGGCGGCAGTCGCTTTTGGGAGACGGTTTGGGACATATTGCCTTTGCCGGCGTCACGGGAAGCGCGTTGCTAGGCATTAATCCCGCGATCGGCGCGGTCGTTTTGACACTCGCCGCGGCGGGCGGTATTGAAATCGTGCGCCGCAAGCATCTGCAATACGGCGATATGGGGTTGGCGTTGTTTTTCTACGGCGGTTTGGCGTTGGCAGTCGTGTGCAGCTCGCTCGCGCGGATCCCGAATACCAGTTTGATGAGCTTTCTCTTCGGCAGTATTTTAACGGTTAATTGGGCAAATATTGCGGCGATTGCGATCATTGCATTGCTTGTTATATTGTCGCTCGGAAAATTTCATACGCCGCTGCTGCTGGCCAGTTTTCAGCCGGATATCGCACATACGCGAGGGATCCGTTTGGAACGCATGAATATGTTTTTCGCCTTGCTGGTGGCGGCGGTCGTGGTGATCGGCATGTCGATTGTAGGGATTTTGTTGGTGAGTGCGCTCATGATTGTACCGGTTGCGGCGGCGCATTTGTGGCGGCGAGGATTTAAACAAACGGCAGCCATTGCGGTCGCGTACTCGTTTACGATGGTACTGTGCGGACTTTGGGGCTCGTACAGCTGGGATCTTGCGCCCGGCGGCACCATTGTCTTAACGGGACTGGCTCTGTACACATTGACAGCGGTCTTAGCACCGTTTTTACATACCCGACACGGAGCGTAAACGAAACGGCGCAGGAATGCGGTATAATAAAACCATGAATGGAGTGATCGCATGAAGCGTACGCTGGCATTAATTCAGCTGCATGTCGAAGCGGGAGATAAAGCAACCAATATAGCGAATGCCTTTGCCCGCATTAGAGAAGCGGCGGCAAAGGCCGATATTATCGTGTTGCCGGAAATGTGGACAACGGGCTACAATTTGAGCCGTTTGGATCAGCAGGTAACGCACGAAGGCGATGAATTGCTGCAACGGTTGGAGGCATTTGCCCGTGAGCAGAAAAAGTGGATTGTAACGGGCAGCTTGCCGACGAAAGAAAATGAAAAAGTGTACAATCGCACGCATTGTTTCGGGCCGGACGGCGCGGTGGCGCAGTACGATAAAATTCATCTTTTCAGCTTGCTTTCCGAACCGGATAACTTTGCGGCGGGAAATCGAATCGTTTCGGCGAAGCTCGCGGACATTCATTGCGGTTTATCCATCTGCTACGATTTACGTTTTCCGGAACTGTATCGCAAACTGGCTCTGGATGGCGCGACACTTGTCTTTGTGCCGGCGGAATGGCCGACATCGCGGCTGGTCGCGTGGGAAAATTTGATTCAGGCGCGCGCCATCGAGAACCAGATGTATATTTGCGCGGTGAATGCGGTCGGCACCTTTAAAAATAATATCTTCGCCGGGCACTCCGCCCTGATTGATCCGATGGGCGAAAACGTGGTAAAAGGCGACCAAAATGAAGCGATTTTGTATGGCGAATACAACAGCGACCTGGTCGAGCAAACACGCGCACGAATGAGCGTTTTTGCCGATCGCCGTCCCGGGGTTTATGGCGGCGAGTAACCGGCATTGCATTGTTAGCAACGGGGGCGCATGGTATAATAAGCACACATCGAACAGTGCTGGGGGGAACATATAAAGCATGAAAGGTAATGAAATTCGTGAGCGTTATTTACGCTTTTTTGAAGAACGCGGGCATTTGCATCTGCCCAGCTTTCCGTTGATTCCGAAAGATGATCCGAGTTTGCTTTTGATCGGGGCCGGTATGGCACCGTTAAAACCTTTTTTCACGGGGAAAGTAGAACCGCCGCGCCATCGCGTGGTAACCTGTCAAAAATGTATGCGTACGGGCGATTTGGAGAATGTCGGCAGAACCGCGCGTCACCATACATTTTTTGAAATGTTGGGGAACTTTTCATTCGGCGATTATTTTAAGCAGGATGCCATTCAATGGGCTTGGCAGTTTCTCACGGAAGAACTGCAGCTGGATCCCGAGCGTCTGTACGTGACAATCCACCCGGAAGACAAGGAAGCCTATGCGCTTTGGCATGAAACGGTAGGTTTGCCGGATGAGCGCATCTATAAGTTGGAAGATAACTTCTGGGAAATCGGCGAAGGGCCGTGCGGTCCCTGCAGCGAAATTTTTTACGATCAGGGTGAATCGTTCGGTACCGGTCCCGAAAATGCAATGGGCAGTGACGGCGATCGGTTTCTGGAAATTTGGAACCTCGTATTCACGCAGTACAATCGGACAAAAGACGGTCAATACGAACCGCTCGCCAAGAAAAACATCGATACCGGCGCCGGCCTGGAACGACTGGCGGCCGTTTTACAGAAAAAGCGCAACAATTTTGAAACAGATTTGATTTTCCCGCTTATTGAACGCGCGGCGGCGCTGGCGGGGACGAAATACAATACCTCGGCGGAGACCGACGTTGCGCTTAAAGTTATTGCCGACCATTCGCGGGCGGTGACGGCGCTGATCGGCGATGGCGTACTGCCGTCCAATGAAGGCCGCGGCTATGTATTGCGTCGAATCTTACGACGGGCGGTACGGCAGGGTAAATTGCTCGGTATTAACCAACCGTTTATGGCCGAGTTGGTGGACTTAGTCATTGATTTGTTGGGACAGGGCTTGCCGGATCTTTTTGAAAAGATGGCTTATATTAAGAAGATTGCGGCCAGCGAAGAAGCTCGTTTCCAAAAAACGCTGGACCAGGGCAGCTTGCTGTTGCAGGAGAAAATAGATGCCGCAAAAGAGCAACAAAAAACATCGCTCAGCGGCGAAGATGTTTTCCAATTGTATGATACGTATGGGTTCCCTTGGGAACTGACCGAAGAAATTGCCGCCGAAGCAGGACTTGCGATCGACATTGACGGCTTTAAAACGGCAATGAAAACGCAACGCGAACGCGCGCGTCAGGCGCGTGCGAAAGTGTCCGCGAAGGTCGCGACACCGGATACTACCCGCTTGGCGGGGGCCGGTAAGACGGCCGATGAAACGGCGACGGCCAGTGAGATTTTGATGCTCGGTCGCGACGGTGTCGAAATCGAATCGGCTTCCGACGGCGAATCGGTGCTCATTATTTTGGCCACGAATCCGTTCCATGCCGAAGGCGGCGGTCAGCTGGGCGATATCGGCGAACTGCAAAGCGCTACGGGCAAAGTAGAGATTACCGATACGAAGAAAAACCCGGACGGCACGATTTATCTCCTGGGAGAGGTCACCGAAGGAACGATCGAACGCGGCGCGGAAGTGACGCTCGCCGTCGATACGGAACGTCGTCATGACATGGCGCGCAACCATACCGCAACGCACCTTTTACAAGCGGCGTTGCGCCATGTACTGGGCGATCATGTCACGCAGGCGGGTTCGGTCGTAATGCCGGAACGTTTACGTTTTGATTTTACCCATCCCGAACCGCTTTCCGCAGATGAATTGAAAGCGGTCGAAGCGGAAGTCAATGAACGTATTTTGGCCGGCATTTCTACGAATATTCGCGAACTGCCGATCGAAGAAGCCAAAGCATTGGGCGCCATCGCACTCTTCGGCGAAAAATACGGAAACATCGTTCGTGTGGTCGAAGTACCGGAGGTCAGCATCGAATTATGCGGCGGCAGTCATGTCCGCAACACCGGTGAAATCGGTTCCTTCCGAATCCTTTCGGAAAGCGGTATCGGTTCCGGTATTCGTCGCATCGAGGCCGTGACCGGTCATGCCGCATATCGGTTGGCGCAACAGGATACGAATGATCTGGCGCAGGCGGCGGAGCTTTTAAAAGCACGTCCGCAGGAATTGCTGGAGAAATTGGAAAAATTGCTGGCGGAAAAGAAAGAGTTGGCGCAAGAGCTTTCTTCATTGCATCAGGCGCAGGCCAAAGACCAGGTCGGTGATCTGGTGAAAAATGCAGTTACGCAAGACGGTTTGCGGATTGCCAGCGGCGTCGTGGAAGTGGCGGACGTACAGGAATTACGTGCCTTGGGCGATATGCTCAAAGCACGCGATGATATTCAGGCGCTTGTATTGGGCGCGCAAATCGGTGAAAAAGTAAATTTAGTGGCGATGGCGGATGCGACTGCAGTGGCTCGCGGCATTCATGCGGGTAATGCGGTCAAAGCGGCGGCCAAAGTAGCCGGCGGCGGCGGTGGCGGTCGTCCGGATATGGCGCAGGCAGGCGGCAAAGATCCGGCTAAGCTTGGTGAAGCGATTGAGGCCGGCGTGGCAGTGATGCTGCAAGCCTTGACGTGAGGGAGGATTATCGTGGCAGTGAATGATGAAACCAAATTTTATGCTCCTATAAAAAAAGGGGATTCGGAAGTATCCTTAATGCTTCGTGAGGTCATTGCGGCGATGCGTGAAAAAGGTCACGATCCGGTCGTGCAGCTGGCAGGATACCTGCTGTCCGGCGATCCGACTTATATTACCAGTCACCGAAATGCGCGTAATTTGATTCGCGGGTTTGAACGTGACCGCATTTTGGAAGACTTGATTACGTTGTACGTAGCCCAAGACCGCCAATGAAACGGATCTTAGGGCTGGATGTCGGCACAAAGCGCACGGGCATTGCCGTGAGCGACCCGCTCGGAATGACGGCGCAGGCGGTGGAAACGTGGGAGCATGTTTCCCGCAACGCCGATCTGGAACGCATGGCCGAATGGGCGCACCATTATGATGCAGCGAAGATTGTGGTCGGTTTACCGAAAAACATGAACGGAACGATCGGTGAACGAGCGAAAAAAACGCAAAAGTTTGCGGCTCGTTTACAACGTCTGCTCCCCGATACTGAAATTGTTTTTTGGGATGAACGACTTACGACAGTCGCTGCCCAGAGGAGTCTTTTGGCGGGTAACGTACGTCGCGATAAACGACGCACTGTTGTTGACCAATTAGCCGCAGTGCTTATATTACAAGGATATTTGAATGCCATCGCGCAGAAAGAAGGGGTAGACAATGGAAAAGCAACCGGAAATGCAAGCGGAACAGGAACTGCAGAATGATGAAGAAGTAGTCATCGTGGAAGTGGAAGGTCCGAACGGCGAAGAGGAGTACTACGCACAGGATATTATTATTCCGTACAACGGCAAGCAATTTGCCGTGCTGGTGTCCATCCCGGACGATGATGCACCGGAAGACGAAGAGCCGGATCTGATTTTAGCTCGTATGGATACGACTGCAGATGGCGAGATCGAATATGTATCGCCGGAAGAAGATGAATTTGAAGCGGTCCAAAAATTGTACGACGATATGTTCGAAACGGAAGATGAAGAATAAAAAACACATCGGCTGACAAGCCGATGTGTTTTTTATTTGCGACAATTTTGGGCAAATTCGTAGCGGGCGGCTATGGTATAATGAACCCGAGGTGAAAACATGCGGAAATGGTTGCCGGTAGGGCTGTTGGTCGTTGCCGTGTTATGGCTTGTGGCGACGGCGCACTTGCCCCCACAGGATGCGTCAGAAGAAGGGGCTGTCCCCGTCAGGGAGAAGCTGGTGGTATATTCCGATATGCCGCCGGATATTATCCAAACCTTGGCGGAAGTCTATCGCAATGAACAGCAGGTGGAACTTACCTTGGTACCTTTGACCGGGGAGCAGATTATAACCCATCTGAAGTCGCCGGGAAATACGCCTGCACCGGATCTTGTCTGGGCGAGTCAGGCTACACTGCAAGAGCTCGCTCGCTTTGATCTGCTGCAGCCGTACACGTCGGAACAAACCGATCTCGTCGCGCAACAATTTAAAGATGAAAACGGACTGTGGACCGGCACATGGTATATTCCGATCGTGTTTGTCGTGACCAATGATTACTATCACTCCACGTCAAAACCGTTGCATTCGTGGCAGGATTTGACAGCGCATAATGATGTTCGCATTGCGATGACCGACTTCGTAGCGGCGGATCTTTCCGCGGAGCTTTTATACTCGATGGTAGAACAATACGGACATGCCGAAGCATTCCGCAAACTGGATTTTATTCATCGGCATGTGGTGCAGTATTCGAAATATTTGTCGACACCGGTACGCGTGCTGGCGATGCAAAAAAGTGACGTGGCCATTGCCGATGCGTCTACCGCACGCGAATTTATGGTGCAGGGTTTGCCGTTGACCATGATTTATCCGCAGGACGGTACAGCGTACTACTTATACGGCGTCGGGATTCCTAAATCGACACCGCGGGCGCAGGAAGTCGGCACCTTACTGAATTGGGTGATGGAAGGGCACGCGTTTACGCCCTTGCATCGCAAGCATTATTATTTTTACTATACCGGATTTCCGAATTCGCAGGTAGTGGATTCCGAAAATCGGGATTTGCAACTTTGGCCACTCCATAAAGCCTATACGCCGACCGGACGCAAAGCGTTATTGGCGGCGTGGTTGAAGGAAGTACGATTCGCAGGAAAGGAAGTTGAATGAAACAAGTCGCAGTGATCAGCCTGGGCTGTTCAAAAAATTTAGTCGATGCCGAAATGATGATGGGGTTGTTGCAAAAGGCGCAATGGCAATTGACGGAGGATCGGGCGCAGGCGGATGTCATCGTCGTCAATACCTGCACGTTTATCGAAGCGGCTAAGGAAGAGTCTGTTCAGGAAATTTTGCAGGCGGCGCAATATAAAGAAACCGGCCGTGCAAGGCTGCTGGTTGTCACCGGCTGTTTGAGCCAGCAATTCCGGGAAGAGTTGTTTCGCGAGATTCCGGAAATTGATATTTTGCTGGGCACGGAATCGTGGGAACGCATTGTGGAAGCGGTGGAGCATTTTGAACGTGAAGGCAAGTCACATGTCGCTTACTTTGATCGGGCGCCGCTGCCGGATTTGGCCGCTTTGCCGCGCGAGCGCACGACTCCGCATTACAGTGCGTACGTCAAGGTGGCGGAAGGCTGCAGCAACGGCTGCGCGTTTTGCCTGATTCCCTACGTGCGCGGACGTTTTCGCAGTCGCAGTGTAGCATCCATCGTCAGTGAAGTGCGAAAAATGGCGCAGGAGGGTGTCCGTGAAATTAATGTCATCGCGCAGGATACCACAAGCTACGGTCGCGACTTGGAAAATCCGACGACTCTTGCCGCATTATTGCGGGAATTGACGGCGATTGAGGGAATTGAATGGGTGCGACTTTTATATTTATACCCGAAATATTTTACGGATGAACTCTTACAGGAAATCGTTACGAATCCTAAAATCTGCAAATATATTGATATCCCGTTGCAACACATCAGCGATCGCATTTTGCAGCGCATGAATCGTCGTGACCGCAAAGCGGATATTATCAGTTTGCTTGAAAAAGTGCGCGCGCAGGCCGTTCCGATTACCTTGCGTACGACGTTTATCGTCGGTTTTCCCGGCGAAACGGAAGCCGACTTTAAAGAACTTTGCGAACTCGTGAAAAAAATCCGTTTTGATCGCGTGGGCGTATTTCCCTATTCACAAGAAAACGGCACACCGGCGGCACGTATGCCGGAGCAGGTGCCCGAAGAAATCAAACGCCAACGTTACGATGTTCTGATGTCCATACAGGCGGCGATTTCCGAACAACTTAATCGCGAAAGCGTCGGCCAGGAAACGGTTGCCCTGATTGAAACCGCGGCGACGGCAGAGACCCCGGCGGAAGGACGTTTGATCAGCCAGGCGCCGGATGTGGACGGTAAAGTGTATTTGGAAAATGAACCTGATTTACTGCCGGGGGATTTCGTACCCGTAAAAATTATGGCGGGCTACGCTTACGATGTCGTAGCGGAGCCGATCGGGCCGGCGTACTGATGCGGTCCTTGATGCCGAAAGCACTGCATGAAGCATTGCTGCGAAGCGGTTTACGCGTAGCGACCGCAGAGTCTTGCACCGGCGGCATGCTTGCGGCCGCTCTGACGGATCGGGCGGGCAGTTCCGCTTACTTCGAGGGCGCGATGGTTGCGTATCAGGAGCGTCGTAAAGAAGCGTGGCTTGATGTGCGCGCCGAAACGCTCGCGCGGTATACAGCCGTTTCCGAAAAAACGGCGCAGGAAATGCTCATGGGAGTTTTAGCGAGCGCCGCGGCCGATGTCGGTTTAGCCACGACAGGATATGCGGGGCCGGGCGGTGGCACGGCGACCGAACCTTGCGGCACGGTGTATATTGCCTGCGGCAGCAAAACCGATTATAAAGTGCATCGCTGCGTGTTTAGCGGTACGCGTGAGGAAGTGCGCGCAAGCGCCGTCCGATTCGCACTGGAACAATTGACAACATGGTTACAGACACATTCGAAGGAGGATACGATTGATGGAAAATAACAGCCTGAATGAAGGTAAAGTAAAAGCACTGGAACGCGCGATTAAGCAGATCGAGCGGGACTTCGGTGCGGGCGCCGTCATGCGTTTGGGAGATGTCGGCTCCAACATGAATTTGGAAGTCATCTCTTCGGGCTCACTGGCGCTGGATTTGGCGCTGGGCATCGGCGGTTTTCCGCGCGGACGTGTCATTGAAATCTACGGTCCGGAATCGTCCGGTAAAACAACGGTCGCCCTGCATGCGATCGCGCAGGCGCAAAAACAGGGGGGGATCGCTGCTTTTATCGATGCGGAACACGCGCTGGATCCGATTTACGCGCGCCATCTCGGCGTCGACACGCAAAACCTGTTGATTTCGCAGCCGGATACCGGTGAACAGGCGCTGGAAATTTGCGAGATGCTGGTGCGCAGCGGCGCGATTGATATTATCGTTATCGACTCGGTAGCGGCGCTGGTTCCGAAAGCGGAAATTGAAGGGGAAATGGGCGATTCACACGTCGGTTTGCAGGCTCGTCTGATGAGCCAGGCGCTGCGTAAATTGACCGGTATCATCAGCAAATCCAAGACGATCGTCATCTTTATCAACCAGTTGCGGGAAAAAGTCGGCATCATGTTCGGCAATCCCGAAACGACAACCGGCGGTCGCGCGCTGAAGTTCTACGCGACCATTCGTATTGATATTCGCAAAGGTGAAACGATTAAACAGGGAACCGATGTGATCGGTAACCGCACCCGCGCGAAGATCGTTAAAAATAAAGTGGCGCCGCCGTTCCGTCTGGCGGAATTTGACATGATGTACGGCTCCGGTATTTCGCATGAGGGCACGTTGATCGACATCGGTGTGAACATGGAAATTATCCAAAAGAGCGGCTCGTGGTATTCCTACAACGGCGAACGTATGGGCCAGGGTAAGGAAAATGTCAAAGAATATCTGAAACAAAATCCGGCGATTGCGCAGGAAATCGATAAATTGATTCGTGATACGCTGTTGGCCGAACCTGAACTTTTCGAAGAGGGCGAGCTGACGGAAGCGAATGACGAATGAAGAGCGCGCCTATGATCAGGCACTGACATATCTTTCAAAACGAAGTTATTCCGCGCTGGAGATTCGTCGCAAACTCACGGCAAAAGGGTATACGGACGAAGAAAAAGACGCCGCGATGAAGCGTTTGCAGGACAACCGCTTCATTGATGACGAAGCACTGGCAAACCGTGCGTATCGTCGCTTTGTGGAGGAAGGCGTCTACGGCAACAGCTATATCGCCTACAAAATGAAAGAGCGCGGGTTGGAGATGCCGGAGCGGCTGAGCGCAGAGGAAGAAAAGGAACGGGCCCTTGCTCTTGTGCTTGCGAAATTAACCAAAAACGGTTCGGTATTGCGTCGGAAAGTCGGCTCCTACCTTGCCAATCGCGGTTACGGACAAAGCACGTTTTATGCGGTTTTGGAAGAACTCGCCGCACGAGATTTGTTGCTCTCCGAGCGTTCGAAATACGATTGATGTTGTCACCGCAAAACAACGGCCATGCTTTTTGCCGACGGCGGAATGATCTCGGCGAATGCAAGAGGTTTGCCGTGCGAAAGATAAAAAGTATCATCCAAAAATGACTCCTTTCGCGGGAGTCGTTTTTTTATAAACATATTACGAAACAAATCTTCTGTCGGTGTCTCTGTTGCGGCGCCATGAACTCGACCGGCTATGTGTGATAAGTCAAAGCGCTGCGGCAAAATGTTTTCTGGCAGTGCTTCAAAAACTTCCATGATTTCTCTCACGGCGCTGCTTTTGACGCGCTCAAAATGCCCGCGCCGGAAAGGGTTTTTGCCCATACTGCAGATATGTATAAGCAAGTGCGTTACTTGACAGTAGTATTAAAAAAATCTACAATAAATAAAGGCAATCTGTAAGAAATGAATATAAAAAACTGAATAATATATAGAAAATCAGTTGATTTTCTATGCGCAAGGGAGGTGGAGATCATAGTTGAGACTCTCATGATAGGACTTCTCTTGGCGATTATCGGCGTGGCATGCGGCTATTTTTTACGACGCAGTTTAGCGGAATCGAAAATCGGCAGTGCCGAGCAGGAGGCTTCCCGCATTGTCGCTCAGGCGCGACGGGATGCTGACAGCACGTACAAAGAGAGCGTCCTGCAGACAAAAGACGAAATGCATCGTCTGCGTACCGATTTTGAACAGGAAGAAAAGGAACGCCGCACAGATTTACAACGGTATGAACGACGTTTACTGCAAAAAGAAGAAAATTTGGAGAAACGTGCGGATTCGCTGGAACATAAGGAAGAAGCGTTGCAGCACCGCGATGCTAAAGTAAAAGAACGGCAAAGCGCGGCAGACAGCCTGTATGCGCAGCAGCTGCAAAAGTTGGAAGAAATCTCCGGCTTGACTACGGAACAGGCGAAAGCACTGTTGCTGGAGCAAACGGAGACGCAAATTAAGCATGATCAAGCGGTCTTGATTCGTGAATTGCAAACGAAATTCCAAGCGGAAGCGGATAAAAACGCGCGCGAAGTGATTTCGCTGGCGATTCAACGTAACGCCGCCGATCAGGTCGCCGAAACTACGATTTCGGTGGTGAGCTTACCGAATGATGAAATGAAGGGTCGGATTATCGGTCGTGAAGGGCGCAATATTCGCGCGCTGGAGATGGCGACCGGTGTGGATTTAATCATTGATGATACTCCGGAAGCGGTGACGCTGTCCGGTTTCCATTCCATACGGCGGGAAATCGCGCGTATTGCCTTGGAAAACTTGATTAAAGACGGCAGGATTCATCCGGCTCGTATTGAAGAAACCGTCGAAAAAGCCAAACGAGAAGTGGATAAAGCGATGCGTGAAGCCGGTGAACAGGCGACATTCGACGTCGGTATCCACGATTTACATCCCGAGCTGATTAAGATATTGGGACGATTGAAATATCGCACCAGTTATGGTCAAAACGTTCTGCAGCACTCCGTGGAAGTGGCGATGTTAGCGGGCACGCTGGCCGCCGAGATCGGAGCCGATGTGGGCATGGCACGTCGTGCCGGCTTATTGCATGATATCGGCAAAGCGATCGATCAGGAAACGGAAGGCACGCATGTGGAATTGGGTGTAGAGATTGCCAAGAAATACCATGAACCGGACGTTGTTGTGAATGCGATTGCATCCCATCACGGCGATACGGAAGCGACCTTTGTGGAAGCGGTTTTGGTAGCGGCAGCGGATGCGATTTCAGCCGCACGGCCGGGCGCTCGTCGCGAAACGCTGGAAAATTATTTGAAACGTCTCACGAAGTTGGAAGAAATCGCCAAATCGTTTGAGGGCGTGGAAAATTGCTTTGCGATTCAAGCCGGTCGCGAAATTCGTGTTATGGTCAAACCGGAAAAAATAAATGAGGACGAAGCCACGTTGCTGGTACACAAAATTGCCAAGCGCATCGAAAACGAACTCAAGTATCCGGGGCAGGTCAAAGTAGTCGTCATCCGGGAAACCCGGGCGACCGATTATGCCAAATAAATAAAAGCCGTCGTCACCATGACGACGGCTTTTGCGTGGACAAAAAAAGGATTTTGCCGCTCCACGGTTAATACATATATCAGAAACGGAGGCGTTATGCAATTCAGCAAAGAATTTATTGAGCAGGTGCGAGCCGGCAATCCGATCGTCGATGTTGTCGGAAGCTACGTGCCGCTGACCCGAAAACAGAATAATTACTGGGCGTGCTGTCCGTTTCACGAAGAAAAGACGCCGTCATTTTCCGTCTCACCCGACAAGGAATTTTTTTATTGTTTCGGTTGCCATGCGGGAGGCGACGTTTTTCAATTTGTGCAAAAGATAGAAAATATTTCTTTTCCGGAATCCGTGGAAAAGCTGGCGCAACGGATCGGTCTGGAAATTCCCAAAACGGATTTATCGCCGGCCGAGCGCGAGCGGGAAGAAGAGCGGCAACGGTTATATGAGATCTGCGATTTGGCGGCCAGCTATTTTCATAACTGCCTGACGAAAACACGCATGGGCGCTGCGGGTATCGACTATTTTAAGAAACGCGGTTTATCCGCGCAGACCATTGTCGATTTTAAACTCGGCTTTGCGCCGCCCCAATGGGATCGTTTGTATCGCGATTTTCGCGAACGCGGTTATCGGGAGAAAGATCTGATTAAAAGCGGTTTATGCCTGACGAAAAACGGGAAAACGTATGACCGTTTTCGGGGGCGCTGCATGTTCCCGATTCGTGACGATAAAGGTCGTGTGGTGGCTTTCGGCGGTCGCATCATCGAAGAGGGCGAGCCGAAATATTTAAATTCACCGGAATCGCCGATCTTTCATAAAGGCGACTTATTGTTTGCGATGGAACGGGCCCGCAAAGAGATCCGCAAGACGAAACAGGCAGTGCTGGTCGAAGGCTACATGGATGTCGTGGGCGTTCACAATTTGGGAGTGACCAATGTCGTCGCTTCTCTCGGCACGGCATTCACGCAACGTCAGGCGCAACTGTTGCGCCGCATCTGCGATGTGGCGATCGTCGCGTATGATATGGATCGCGCCGGTCGCGAAGCGACTCGCCGGGCGATTGCCATCGCGCGCGAGACGGGTTTGAAACTTCGCATTGCGACGCTTCCCGACGGGAAAGACCCGGATGAATACATTAAACAACACGGCGCTAACGCGTGGGAAGATGTCATTACCATGGCGCAGAACGTATTGGATTACCGACTGGATGAAATCATTGCTGCGCACGACGCGACCAGTACCGACGGCAAAAATATGATCGTTCAGGAATTTGTTCCGGAAATCATGCAAACGGATAATGCCATTACGATCGACAGTTATCTGCGGCGTTTGGCGACGCGCTTACGCATGAATGAAAATATCGTGCGCAGTGAAGCGCAAAAAATCGCCAAAGCGCAAGCAAAAAACGTGTACATTGCACCCGCGGGCAATCGGGCGGAAACGGCCGAGGCACCGCGCGTCACCCCCGATCCGGCGGAAGACGATGCGATCCGTCTGCTGTTCAGCGGATCGGCGCAACGCCAAGATTTGCTTGATCAATTGACGATTGAGGATTTCACGGATCCTCTGTGGAAAAATATTTTTGTCTTTTTACAGACGACGGCCAACGATACTGTTAGTGCGGCGCAAATCGGTCGGGAAATTTCTTTGACGGCCGACGAGCAAGCGCGGCTTTCGGGTGTTATAATAGATGGGCTGACGCCACGAACCACTGACGTGGCATTACTTATCCGACGTCTTCGCAAGGCGACGCTGGTGCGCTCGTATAATGCGCACAGAAAAGCGGCCGAACGGTATAATCAGGCGGGAGATGTCGAAGCGTTCCGCAGGGAAATGGAATTGGTTGTAGAAATTTCGCAAAACATCCATTCTCTGTGATGAGTGGTAAAGGAGGCGCCATGCAAACAACGAAGAAAGGCAATCGGGCACACATCGCAAGTCTTGTGGCACGCGCGGATAAACACGGTAACCTTGCGTACAGCGTTTGGCAAGAGTATGCGGTGCAGCAAGGTTTTTCGTATCGTAAATGGGACCAGATGCTCGCTGCGCTGGCCACGCGGGGACTCGTCCTCTGCGCGGTCACATCGCCCGCCGCTGCACAGGCGGAGGCGACGGAAGCGGCCGGCAGTCGAGTCGATGACGCGGTGCAAACCTATTTAAAAGAAATCGGTCAGGTCGACTTGTTGACGGCCGACGAAGAAGTGGAACTGGCGCAACGCATCGAAGCCGGTCGCGAGGTGGAAGGTTTCACGAGACGCGAACAGCGGGATCTGGAAGCGGATGCCGATATGGCGCGCAAAGAACTTTCCGATGCCAATCTGCGGTTAGTTGTAAGCATTGCCAAAAAATACCACGGTCGCGGCTTGCCGTTTTTGGATTTGATCCAGGAAGGCAATCTCGGTTTACTGCGAGCAGTGGAAAAGTACGACTATACAAAAGGATTTAAATTCAGCACGTATGCTACCTGGTGGATTCGCCAGGCGATTACGCGAGCGATCGCCGATCAGGCACGCACGATCCGTGTTCCGGTGCATATGGTGGAAACGATCAATCGGATGAACCGGTTGACCCGCCAGATCGGACAGGAAAAGGGACGCGAGGCGACGATTGAAGAAGTCGCCGAAGCGATGGAAGTAACGGTTGAGCGAGTACGAGAGATCCGAAAAATTGCGGAGGAACCGGTTTCGTTGGAAAAACCGGTTGGGGAAGAGGAAGATTCCCACTTGGGCTCGTTCATTGAAGATCGCGATGCGGTGGCGCCGGAAGAAGCCGTGGCGGAAACATTGCAACGCGAACAGATTGAAGCGGCGCTCAATACGCTACCGGAACGCGAACGCGAAGTCATTTATCTGCGTTTCGGTTTGCGTGACGGCAAACACCGTACGCTCGAAGAAGTCGGACGATACTTTGACGTCACACGCGAGCGCATCCGGCAAATCGAACGCAAAGCGCTGGAAAAACTGAAAACGCAAGAAAAATTATTGCGCTGATTTAAGGAGAGAGATTTTTGAACAAAGCAAGTACGGAGTTATGGAAGAGGATGGAACAATGACGGCAACTAACCAGACCAAGACGACAAAAAAACGGACGCGCCTGACGGTGTCGGAACGAATCGAAATAGCGCGGCAGGATTTGATCGAATGGTATCAGTCAAAGCCGCAAGATACTGTCGCCGCATCTTCCATTTTGGCTCCGCATCATTTTTCGCAACGCAGTCGCACATTGTTGACGCAGCAATTACAGGAGGCAGGCCTTCCGCTTGCGATCACGGAAGATGATCAAGTCACCGTGACGGAACGGGCGGAAAAAACCTCAAAGCAAACTAAACAAAAAGCAGGCGGTAACAAAAAAGCGACCGCATCTAAAACGGAAAAGAAGAGCAAAGGAAAAGCATCGAGAAGCGCCGTCGCAGCCGATGATGCCAAATCGATGCAACAATTGATCAAAAAAGGCGCCAGCCTTGATCAGGTTCTGATGCTTCTGGTGGAACGCGGCCGTCGCGATGGCATGTTGACATATGAAGAAGTCATGGATGCCTTCGAACGGTTTGATTTAAGCGCGGAAAAAATTGAAAAAATTTACGCTCGCTTCTACAAAGAGAACATTGAAATGGTCCGAAGTACGTAAAGCCACGTCCGAAAACTTGCAGGATGGCAATGACAATATTCATTTAGATGATCCGGTGCGTATGTACCTTAAAGAAATCGGTCGTGTTTCACTGTTAAAAGCACCGGAAGAAGTAGCGCTTGCCAAACGCATCGAAGCCGGCAAATTGATTATGGAAACGCAGGCGCAGCGACAGGCTGTGATCCATTGGGTAGCCGCGATGGCGCAGGTAAGTAATGCGCAGGGAGATATTCCGTATACGGCATTCCAAGTTCCTTCCGCATTAACATGGGACGAAACGACGGCGGAAATCTTGCAAAAATCATTGGATATTCTGCAAATGAAGCCCGCGGATGGCTTGAATATAGCGCAGGCGGTAGAAATGGCGACAGCCATGGCGGAACTTCCGACCGATGAAGAAAACGCGGAGGCAACGCCGAGCGAAGCGTTTTTATCACCTGACGAAGTGCAAAGCCGGTTAGAGGCCGGACTCGTCACGGAAGAAGTACGTCACAATGAGGGCAGCGTTTTGGCGGATGCGCATTTTGCCAAGCAGGATCTGACGGATGCCAATTTGCGTTTGGTTGTCAGCATTGCGAAACGCTACGTCGGCCGCGGCATGCAATTTTTGGATTTGATGCAGGAAGGTAACCTCGGCTTGATCAAAGCGGTCGATAAATTCGATTATAAAAAAGGTTACAAATTCAGCACGTATGCGACCTGGTGGATTCGCCAGGCGATTACCCGTGCAATCGCCGATCAGGCGCGTACGATTCGTATTCCGGTACATATGGTGGAAACCATCAACAAACTTTCACGAACAGCTCGCAATTTATTGCAGGAACTGGGACGCGAAGCAACGCCGGAAGAAATCGCCGAGCAAATGGACATTACCGTGGAACGTGTGCGCGAGATCATGAAAATTGCGCAGGAACCGGTTTCGTTGGAAACTCCGATCGGCGAAGAGGAAGATTCCCATTTGGTGGAATTCATCGAAGACCGCAATGCCGTCGCTCCGGAAGAAGCGGCTTCGGCCATTTTGCTTAAAGAGCAGGTCGATGATATTTTGCAAGGTCTTACCAAGCGTGAACGGGAAGTCATCTATTTGCGGTTCGGGTTAAAAGACGGCAAGCAGCGAACGCTGGAAGAAGTCGGCCAGTACTTTGACGTTACGCGTGAACGGATTCGTCAGATCGAGCGTAAAGCCTTGGAAAAATTGCGCAGTCGCGGGAAACGCGAGAAGATTACCGATTACCTCTGATGTTTGACAGGGCTTGATATGCTTTTGTATAATAGAAAAGTATATTTATACACCGGGCCTATAGCTCAGGGGTAGAGCAGCCGGCTCATAACCGGTCGGTCCCTGGTTCGATCCCAGGTGGGCCCACCACATTGCATTGTAGGACGACTGCGGTCGTCCTTTTTTGTCGAAAGGAGTTCTTGTATGCCGGATGGCGCAGCGCCTTCTATAACGTTGTCACCACGTTTGCAAACCGTTGCGGATGCCGTGCCCGTGTGCGATACCGTAGCCGATATCGGTAGCGATCACGGCTACGTGCCCTTGTACCTGCTCGAAAAAAAGCGGGCGCGTCACGTTATCGTCAGCGATTTACGGAAAGGCCCGTTGGCAACGGCGCGGCAAAATTTTTGCCGAACGCAATGCAGCGCGCAGGCTGATTTTCGTCTGGGCAGCGGCCTGGAAATTTTACAGGCTGACGAGGCGGACGGTATTATTTTGGCGGGAATGGGCGGTCCGCTGATGCGGGAACTTTTACAGGCGCGGCCGGAAGTATATCAAAAGATGGCGTTTATTATTTTGCAGCCGATGACGGGGCAGGCGCTGTTGCGACGAAGTTTGCGGGAACTCGGTCTGAAAATTGATCGGGAATGGCTTTGCGAAGAAGGCAAACACCTCTATGAAATCATTCGTGTCGTTCCCGGGACGCAGGATCTGCCGGAGGAACTCGCGGCGGTCGGGCCCTACCTTTGGGAAAGCCGCTCGCCGCTGCTAGCCCGTCATCTGCAGCGATTAATTCAGCGCGCGCAAGCTCATCGCAACGGTCTATTGCACGCGAAAGAGCGATCTGCGGCACGACAGGTGGAATTATATTCATTGGAGAAACATATCGCACAGTGGAAGGAGATGCTGCAGCAATGCGAATCCGAAAGATAATGCAGGCATTGGAAGAATGGGCGCCGCCGAAATTGGCGGAAGACTGGGACAATGTAGGATTGCTGGTCGGCGATCCGGAGACGGAAGTGACAGGTATTTTGACGGCGCTTGATGTCACGAAAGAAAATATCTGTTATGCGAAAGAGCACGGTATCAACCTCATCGTTGCGCATCATCCGATTCTGTTCAAACCGTTGAAGCAATTGGTCGCCGGAGACCCGGTCGCGGACTTAGTGAGACTTTTAGTGCAAAACGATATCGCCTGCTACGCCGCGCATACGAATTTGGATATTGCGACCGCGGGTGTAAATGATCTGTTGGCGGAGCAAATCGGGCTTGTTGATGTGAAAGGACTTGTACCGACGCATAACGAGCCGTTTTACAAAGTGGCGGTATTCACACCGCAAACGCATGCAGACGCAGTCCGCGCCGCCATGGGAGATCATGGCGCCGGTGCGCTCGGCGATTACTCGCATTGCACGTTCAGTACACAGGGACAGGGACGCTTTTTACCGTTAGCCGGTGCGCAGCCTTTTTTGGGTAATCCGGGACAAATGGAAACGGTCGAGGAAGAACGCGTGGAAGCCATCGTGTCGGCACATGACTTGAACACCGTGATCCGTGCCATGCTTGACGCGCATCCCTACGAAGAAGTGGCGTATGATGTGTATCCGTTGGAGCGACCGCGGGAAACCTCTTACTTGGGACGGATCGGCCGTTTTCCTAAAGCGCTGTCGCTGGGCGATGTGCTCAAGAAAATTCAAACCGCCTTGGAGATTCCGGTATTGCGGTATGCCGGCCAACGTGCAACCATTGAACGCGTTGCGCTTTGCAGCGGCGCCGGTATGGAATTCGCCGATGCCGCGGTGCAGAAGGGCGCGGATTTATATTTGACCGCCGACGTCAAATACCACGAGGCGCAGCGTGCCGCGGCGCAGGGAATCGTGGTAGTCGACGGACATCATTACCACACGGAGATCAAAATTGCCGATCGTCTGGCGGATTATTTAGCGCAAATGCTTGCGACGGATGGCGTTCGCCTGAACATCGTCGCTGATCCTGTGCGGGCAGATATATTTTCATTTTGGGGAAATTGACGACCTGGCAGAAACATGATACACTGTCAAAACGAGTACGAAAGACAATCGCGAGCGTAAGCTCGAGGAAAGTCCGAGCTCCGCAGGGCAGAGTGCCGGATAACATCCGGCGAGGGTGACCTCAGAGATAGTGCCACAGAAATGTAGACCGCCGGCAACGGTAAGGGTGGAACGGTATGGTAAGAGCATACCGGCGGCGGGGTAACCCGTCGGCCAGGTAAACCTCACTCGGAGCAAGACCGAATAGAAAAGGGATGAAGTTGCCCGCTGACCTTTTGGGTGTGTCGCTTGAACAGTCGAGTAATCGGCTGTCTAGAAAGATGATTGTCACGTGTAAACGTACAGAACTCGGCTTATTGACTACTCGTAATAAAAAAATCCGCTACGGCGGATTTTTTGTTTTCAATTTACTCTCGCATAAAGTGCAACAACGCCTGCCGTATCGGTATTTTGATACATATATAATAGGGACAAACTTGACAGACTGAAAGAAAGTAGGTATGATATTGATATAGGATTTCTATATTTTTCGATATATATTACATGAGGTGATACCTAATGGCAAATATTACAGAAATTACCACTGCACAAGAATTTGAATCGGAAGTAAAATCTGAAAAAGGCGCTGTATTGGTTGATTTTTGGGCTTCGTGGTGCGGCCCGTGTAAAATGATTACGCCGGTAGTTGATAAGCTCGCAGAAGAATACGCGGGCAAGATCAAAGTTGTCAAAGTGAATGTGGATGAAGGCGGCGACCTCGCCGGTCAAATGGACGTAATGGGCGTACCGAGCCTCATTTTCTTCCAGAACGGCGAAGAAGTAAAACGAATCGTCGGCAATCGTCCGGATGAACTGAAAGCGGCATTTGCGGAATACGCAAAATAAAATAATTTTGCGCAAACGGTACTGCGGTGCCGTTTGTTTTTTTTGTAAAGTCCACTATAAAATGAGATATCGGTACGTAAATTATCTTGCATTTGACATGGGCATTTGTTATACTATCTTAGTGTCAGTATGTTAAGAAAAGAGGTGCAACTGTGAAGAAAGGAATTCATCCCGAATATCATCCGGTCGTATTCCAAGACGCCGGCGCGGATTACGCGTTTTTGACTCGTTCCACAATGACGTCGAGCCAGACAATTAAATGGGAAGACGGCAACGAATACCCCCTGGTCAATGTGGATATCAGTAGCAAATCGCATCCGTACTATACGGGCCAGCAGCGTTTCGCGAAAGCGCGCGGCCGTATTGAAAAATTCAATAAACGATACGGCAAAGAGAGCGAATAAAAGGGTAGGCAGGCGCGCACAGTGTCTGTCTATTTTTATACATAAAATGAAAGTGGGAATTTGGTGAAAAAAGCTTATGTAGGAGGACAGGCGGTCATCGAAGGCGTGATGATGCGCGGACCGGAATACGTTGCCACGGCGGTTCGTGAGGCCGGCGGCGAGATCGTCGTGAAAAAGGACAGAGTATTGCCTTTAGGCGCGAAGTATCCGATTTTAAGCAAGCCTTTGCTTCGCGGTATGGTGGCGCTGTACGAGTCGCTTGTCATCGGCATGCGCTCCCTGATGTTTTCGGCGCAGGTCGCGGGCGAAGAAGACGAAAAGCTGGACGACAAAGAGATTTATATTACGATGGCGGTGTCGACTGTATTTGCCGCGGTTTTGTTTTTGGCGATTCCGACATACGCGGCTAAATTTATCCCGGGAACGGGTTCCAACCATGTTTTGTTGAATTTGGCGGAAGGAATCCTGCGGCTCCTGATCTTTTTAGCGTATTTATACGGCATTTCGCGGACGAAAGATATTCAGCGCGTATTCGAGTATCATGGCGCAGAGCATAAAACGATTTACTGCTATGAAAAGAATTTACCGCTGACGGTCGAAAATGTTCGCCCGCAATCCCGATTACATCCGCGTTGCGGCACGAATTTTTTGCTGATGGTTGTGATTGTCAGTATTTTTGTGTTTGCGTTTTTAGGTTGGCCAAGTTTGTGGGAACGCTTTCTTTCCCGCATTATTTTGATGCCTGTCGTGGCGGGCCTTGCCTATGAATGGATTCGGCTGGCTGCGCGCAGCGACAATTCGCTGGTGCAGGCATTGGTAAAACCGGGACTGTGGCTGCAGAATATTACCACTCGCCCGCCGGATGACAGTCAGATCGAAGTCGCCATTGCCGCGATGAACGCGGCCAAGCCGCAGGAGGAATATGTTAGAGGATAAATTACAAACGGTGGAAGATACCTTTTTGGATTTGGAGCAGCAAATCAGCGACCCGGACGTTATCGCGCAGCAGGCAAAGTGGCGCGCGTTGATGCAACAGCACGCCGCCTTGGCGGAAACGGTCGAAACGTTTCGCGAGTACAAAAAAGCTGTGGCCGGCATTCGTGAAGCGGAAGAATTACTGAACGATAAAGACCAGGACGCGGATATGCTGACTCTGGCAAAAGAGGAACTCGCTGAGAATAAACAGGCAAAAGCGGAACTTGCCGAGCGGTTGAAAATATTATTATTACCGAAAGATCCCAACGATGAGAAAAATGTCATCGTGGAAATCCGCTCCGGTGCCGGCGGCGATGAGGCGGCTTTATTTGCCGCGGAATTAATGCGCATGTATACGCATTACGCCGAAGCACAAGGCTGGCATTGCGATTTGATCGATTGGAATGAAACCGGTTTGGGCGGCTATAAAGAAGTCGTCTTTTCGATCACAGGAGTCGGCGCGTATTCCAAATTGAAATATGAAAGCGGCGTACATCGTGTGCAGCGCGTGCCCGAAACCGAAAGCGGCGGTCGTGTCCACACATCGACGGTGACGGTGGCGATTTTACCGGAAGCGGAAGATGTGGAAATCGAAATCAAACCGTCGGATCTGCGCATCGATACGTATTGCGCATCGGGGGCCGGCGGTCAGTACGTCAACCGTACGGAAACCGCTGTACGCATTACGCATTTGCCGACCGGCCTGGTAGTGACCTGCCAGGATGAGAAAAGTCAGGCCAAAAACAAAGATAAGGCAATGCGCGTACTAAAAGCGCGCCTTTACGATTTAGCGCAACAGGAAGCGGATGCAAAACTGGCGGCTGCCCGTAAAAGTCAAGTGGGAACCGGCGATCGTTCCGAACGCATTCGCACGTATAATTTTCCGCAAGGCCGCGTGACGGATCATCGTATCAATGTAACGATTTACCAGCTGCAGGCGGTACTTGACGGCGATTTGGAAGAATTATTATCCGGTTTGATTGCCGCGGATCAGGCGGCCAAACTGGCGGAAAGCGAGAACTGATGGCGAACGAGCTCTGGACGATCGGTCGTATGTTGCAATGGCTGGTGGCGTATTTTACCAAGCACGAAATCGAAAACCCGCGTTTGGATGCCGACTTATTGGTAGCGGAAGTGCTTGATGTCAATCGACTGTATTTGTATACGCACTTTGAACGTCCGCTCGAAGCGTCCGAACTCGCCCGACTGAAAACATATATTCAATGTCGCATCGAAGGCTACAGCGTCGCGGCGATCGTCGGTAAAAAAGAATTTATGCGCTTGCCTTTCGTGGTGACAAAAGATGTTTTGATCCCGCGTCCGGCGACGGAAACGCTCGTGGAAACGGTACTGGAGCACTGCGGTGAAACGCCTTTGCGGGTATTAGATATCGGTACCGGCAGCGGCGCGATCATCTTGAGCCTTTTGCACTATCGTCCGCAATGGACGGGCATCGCTTGCGATATCTCCGCCCCCGCCTTGGCGGTTGCGAGGCAAAATGCGGCACGTTTGGAAGTAAGCGATCGCGTGGAAATAATCGAGAGTGATCTTTTCCATTCCCTTGCCGATCAAACATTTGATATCATCGTGTCCAATCCGCCGTATATTCCCAATGGGGAGATTGAAGGCCTTGCGCCGGAAGTGCGGAACGAACCGATGACTGCGTTGCGCGGCGGAGAAGATGGCTTAGCCATCTACCGCCGAATGATTCCGGCCATGGTACCTCATTTGCGCAAAGGCGCACTTTGTGCGGTGGAGATCGGCGCGGAGCAGGGGGCTGCGGTAAGCGCTCTTGTGCGTGAAGTGAACGCGTTCAGCGAACCTGCCGTCAGGCAGGATCTGCAGAATCTTGATCGTGTAGTTTGGTGGAAACGGATATGAAAACAAAGTATGTAATAATTGATCACTCACGGCCGCTGGGGCCGCAGGTGGCTCCATGGGGCGAAATTCTGCGGGCCGGCGGCCTTGTCGCATTTCCGACGGAAACGGTATACGGGTTAGGGGCCAACGGCTTGGATAGTGAGGCGGCGAAAAAAATTTATGTTGCCAAAGGACGTCCGAGCGACAATCCGCTGATTTTACATGTGCTGGATCGCGACGGCCTGGCGCCTTTGGTAAAGGAAATTCCGCCGCTTGTTGACCGACTTATTTCCGAATTTTGGCCGGGACCGCTGACGTTGGTATTGCCGAAATCGGATATCGTTCCGACAACAGTGACGGGGGGCGGTGCGACGGTAGCTGTACGGGCGCCGAGTCAGCCGGTGGCGCGCGCTTTAATTGCCGCGGCAGGCGTACCTTTGGCCGCGCCCAGCGCGAATTTGTCCGGACGGCCGAGTCCGGTGACCGCGCCGGCGGTGCGGCATGACTTGGACGGCAGAGTGGATGTCATTTTAGATGACGGCGCTTGCCGGATCGGCTTAGAATCGACCGTGGTATCACTGCAGGAGAATGAACTTGTCATATATCGACCGGGAGCGATTACCTTGGAAATGCTGTCCGCCTTTGCGCCGACGCGTTTGGATACGGCGCTTGTCACAGGTCAAGGCATTCCGAAAGCGCCGGGCATGAAGTACCGTCATTACGCGCCGCGTGTACCGGTGTATTTATATACGGGAGAAACTGAAAAAATTCGCGCTGCGCTGGCAAAAACGTACGACTCTCGCCGCGGCTACCTGGTAAGCGCCGAGACGGCGCGCGCCTTACCTGCCGGTGAGAATATCTATATTTGGGGCGAGGCAGCTGACGCTGCAGCGTATGCGGCGCATTTATACCAGGGCTTATTGTATCTTGACGAGACGGCGGCGGAGGAGGTTTATGCCGAAGGTATTTCCGATCAGGGCATCGGGCTTGCGGTCATGAATCGCCTTTTGAAAGCGGCCGCGTACCAGGTTCGAGAGGTGAAATAAATGAAAGTCGTATTTGTATGTACGGGCAATACCTGTCGCAGTCCGATGGCGGAAGCGATGTGGCGATATTTAATGAAAGATGTTACTGACGATTCACACACGGTCCATTCGGCGGGCTTGGCACCGGCCATCGGTATGCCGGCGGCGCCGTTGGCAGTGGCGGAATTGTCACGTCGTGAGATTCCGTTTTCCGGGCATACCGCAAAAGCATTGACACGGGATATGTTACAAAATTCGGATGCGGTCGTGGTGATGACGCAAAGCCAACGCGATCTTTTACGGCGCTCGTTCGGTGAGCTGGAAAAGAAAATCCAAACACTTGGCGAATGGAGCGGTTTGGGCGGAGAGATCCCCGATCCTTTCGGCGGTGACGCAAGCTTGTATGCGCAATGCGCAAGCTCGATTTGGGAGCATCTCGCAGCGGCGAAACAAAGACTCTATCCGGAGCATGGCGACACAAAATAAGTGTACTTTTTATGCCCTTACCGTCTGTTTTATGGTAGGATAGAACTACCAAGGAGGGATATGATGAAGATAGTGATCGGCAGTGATCATGGCGGATTTCATTTGAAAGAAACGATTCGTCGTGAACTCGCAGAGGAAGGTTATGAAGTAAAAGATGTGGGGACTCACTCGTTAGATTCTTGTGATTATCCCTTAATTGCGCAGGATGCCACTGCGGCGATACTCGCCGGTGAAGCCGAGCTGGGCATTTTGATTTGCGGCACGGGGATCGGTATCGGCATCGCTGCCAACAAAGTGCCGGGCATTCGTGCCGCGCTTTGTCATGATGTCTTTTCCGCGAAAGCATCGCGCGCGCATAATAATGCCAACATTTTGACGATGGGAGAGCGCGTCATCGGACCGGGCTTGGCGCTGGAAATCGTACACGCCTTTTTGGAAGGTCAATTCGAAGGCGGTCGTCACGAGCGTCGGGTGAATGAAATTACAGCACTGGAACAGGGAGGCGCTGCACATGAGTGAAATATATGAACAGACCAAAGCGGCTTTTACCGAGCTTTGCGAGATCGCGCAATTTGCTCCGCAGGACGTAATCGTGGTTGGCGGTTCATCCAGTGAAATTCGCGGCGGTCATATCGGCAAAGACAGCTCCGCGGAAGTGGGCGAAGAAGCGATCAAGGCATTGATGGAAGTGGCGCAGGCGCAACATTTGGAACTGGCGATTCAATGCTGCGAACATTTAAACCGCGCGCTGGTTGTCGAACGCAAAACGGCGGAACGCCTACATTTGCAGCAAGTCACGGTCGTGCCGTGGCTGCATGCGGGCGGTTCTTTTTCTACCAATGCGATGGCGCTTTTTAACGATCCGGTCGTGGTGGAAGAAGTATCGGCGGCGGGCGGCTTGGACATCGGTTGCACGATGATCGGCATGCATTTGCGTCGCGTGGTAGTGCCGGTACGATTGCAGCAAAATCATATCGGGTCGGCTTTGGTAGTCGCGGCTCGAACAAGATTTCCGCTGATCGGAGGCGAACGAGCCCGGTATACAAAAGCATAAAATTTTCATTGAGTAGGAGGATGATCATGCGAAAATTACGCGAACAGGATGCAGAATTATTTGCTTACATTACCGATGAATTGCATCGGCAGCAAAACAAATGGGAACTGATTGCTTCAGAAAACTTTGTCAGTGAAGCAGTCCTCGAAGCCCAAGGCAGTATTTTAACGAATAAATACGCTGAAGGGTATCCGGGAAAACGTTACTACGGCGGCTGCCAATTTGTCGATAAAGTAGAGAATTTGGCGCGCGATCGAGCCAAAGAACTGTTTGGCTGTGACCATGTTAACGTGCAGCCACATTCCGGTTCACAGGCCAATTTCGGTGTATATTTCGCGTTGCTCAAGCCGAATGACACGATCATGGGCATGGACCTTTCCCATGGCGGCCATTTGACCCACGGCAGTCCGGTCAATGTTTCGGGCAGCTACTTCAATGTCGTTTCCTACGGGGTGGATCGGGAAACGGAACGTATCGATTATGACGCGATGGAAAAAATCGCCCGCGAAGCGAGACCGAAGCTGATTATCGGCGGCGGCAGCGCGTACTCGCGGATCATTGATTTTGAACGTATGGCGGCGATTGCGCATGCCGTCGATGCAATTTTCATGGTGGACATGGCGCACATTGCAGGTCTTGTCGCGGCGGGTGTACATCCGAGTCCGGTGCCGTTTGCCGATATCGTAACAACGACTACGCACAAAACTTTGCGCGGACCTCGCGGTGGTATGATCATGGCGACGGAAAAATATGCGAAGGCCGTTGACAAAGCGATTTTCCCGGGCATCCAGGGCGGGCCGTTGATGCATGTCATTGCCGCCAAAGCGGTAGCTTTCGGCGAAGCATTGCAGCCGGAATTTAAAGCCTATGCGAAACAGATTATCGCCAATGCCAAAGTACTTGGCGACACATTGGTGGAAAACGGTTTGCGTGCCGTCACGGGCGGTACGGACAATCATTTGTTGCTGATTGATGTACAAGGTCTCGGGATCACCGGCAAAGACGCGGAACATGTTTTGGATGAAGTGGGCATTACCTGTAACAAGAATACGATTCCGTTCGAAACGCAAAGTCCGTTCATCACGAGCGGTATTCGTCTCGGTTCGCCGGCCTTGACGACACGCGGTTTCAAGGAAGAAGATTTCAAAACGGTAGGGCGTGTGATCGCGTCTGTTTTGAAAGCACCGCAGGATGCATCCGTCGCGGAAAAAGCACGTAAAGAAGTCGCGACACTTTGTGAAAAATATCCGATTTATAAATAACGGGAGCGCTTATGGCTGTACATATTCTGGATCATCCGCTGATTCAACATAAAGTCACTTTAATTCGTGACAAAAATACAAGTTCCAAAGATTTTCGTGAACTTCTGCAGGAAATTACATTGCTGATGGGTTACGAAATCACGCGTGATTTGCCATTGGAAGATGTCGAAGTGGAAACGCCGATCACTAAGACGATAGGTAAACGTCTGGCCGGCAAAAAAATGGGCATTGTGCCCGTACTGCGTGCCGGTCTCGGCATGGTTGAAGCGTTGCTTGATTTGATTCCGAGTGCGCGCGTCGGTCATATCGGTTTGTATCGTGATCCGCAAACATTGAAGCCGGTGGAATACTATTGCAAGTTGCCGTCCGATATCGGGGAGCGCTTTTTCATCGTTACTGACCCGATGCTTGCGACCGGCGGTTCGGCTTCAGCTGCGATTACGCTTTTGAAAGAGCGCGGTGCGAAAACGATTAAGTTGATGTGCCTTGTCGCGGCCCCGCAAGGCGTTGAAGTGGTACAAAAAGAACATCCCGATGTGGATATCTATGTAGCGGTTCTTGATGATCATCTTAACGAAAAAGGATATATTGTTCCCGGTCTGGGCGACGCGGGCGACAGAATCTTCGGCACTAAATAAAAAAGCTGCGCAAGCAGCTTTTTTATTTTACTTTATGTGAAATCAAAAGCTTTGCCGGGCAATGTATACTTATTAAAAATAATTTTGCGAGACGATATCAAAAAGGTAAAGGACTGTGGTATAATGAAAAATCATAAAACGAGGAGGTCCACCATAATGGCGGAGCGGACATTAGCGCAGTTGCGCCCGGGAGAAACGGGCGAGATTACACGTGTCGAGGGGCGCGGTAATGTGCAGCATCGATTGATTGATATGGGAGTTGTACGAGGGGCTCGGGCAACGGTGATGAAAGAGGCACCCCTGGGCGATCCGATCGAAATTAAAGTCAAAGGTTTTAACTTATCTTTACGCAAGGCAGAAGCCGAGATGATTTACGTAAAGACGCAGGAGGAACAAGATGAAAGCGATTAAAATTGCGTTGGCGGGCAATCCAAACTGCGGCAAAACGACGGTTTTCAATAATCTCACCGGGGCGCGTCAACATGTGGGCAACTATCCCGGTGTCACGGTGGAACGCAAAGAGGGCCATAAACGTTTTGCAGGCATTGACATGCTGTTTTTGGATTTGCCGGGCACGTACAGTTTGACCGCCCGTTCTTTGGACGAAGTGGTAGCTCGTAACACCATTATTAACGAACGTCCCGATGTGATCGTCAATGTCCAGGATGCTTCCAACCTGGAGCGTAACCTGTACTTGACCGCACAGCTTGTCGAGTTGGGACAGCCGGTCGTGATTGCGTTGAACATGGTCGACGTGGCAGACCAGATGGGCATCCATATCGATTTACGAAAATTAAGTGACGCATTGGGCATCACTGTCGTACAAACGGTAGGCAGCCGCAACGTCGGAACCGTTGCGTTGCTGGAAGATGTGGCGCGTGTTGCCAAGGAAGGCAAGGCGCCGCAGATTAAGATCGACTACGGTCCGACGCTGGAACATTTGATCACTACCATGACAACAGCGATCCAAGCCCAGACGGATATTCAGTATCCGATACGCTGGCTGGCGATTAAGCTGTTGGAAAATGATCAGGAAGTACAAGAAGCGTTGCAACAACGCGGCGGTATGGAAGACGTACTCAACTTGGCGCATTGTTTACGAAATTCATTACCGAAAGAAATTGACGCAGAATTTATTTTTGCGGAAAAGCGCCACCAATTTGCAGTACAGATATTTCAACAGGCGGTAACGGTAGACCCCACATTACATGAAACACGTTCGGATAAAATCGATAAAGTATTGACGCATCGCTTTTTCGGACCGCTTATTTTTGCGGGTATGATGTGGCTGCTGTTTAACGCGGTATTCACATTGGGGGCGTATCCGCAGGAATGGCTCGATGGAGTGATTACAGACTTCGGCACTTGGCTTACCACCGTTTTGCCGGAAGGAGCCATCCAATCGCTTGTTGTGGACGGAATTGTTGGCGGCGTCGGCGCGGTTTTGAGTTTCTTGCCTTTGATTTTAATTTTATTCGCTGGCATTGCGCTTTTGGAAGATAGCGGTTACATGGCGCGTGCCGCGTTTATTTTAGATCGCATGATGCATGCGGTAGGTTTGCACGGCAAGTCGTTTATTATGTTGCTGCTGGGTTTCGGTTGTACAGTGCCGGCCGTCATGGGCACACGTTCGCTGGATAATCCGCGGGATCGTATGGTGACGATGTTGGTCGCGCCGATGATGAGTTGCGGCGCGCGTTTGCCGGTATATACGCTGTTGATCGGTGCTTTCTTTACCGCGAAGTGGGCGGGGACAGTGCTTTTCGGCATTTACATGCTGGGCATCGTGCTGGCGATTGTGCTGGCGCTGGCTTTCCGTAAATTTTTATTCCCGGGAGAAAGGGAACCGTTCGTTATGGAAATGCCGGAGTACCACGTTCCGACGCTAAAGGGTGTTTTGCTTCACATGTGGGAACGAGCGGTGCTATACTTTAAAAAAGCAGGCACGTTTATTTTGGCGGCTTCTGTGGTTGTTTGGTTTATTACCGTATATCCGCAAAATGTCCCGCTTGATCAGGATTATGACGCGTTGCGTGCCGCCGCGACACAGGAATATCAAACCCAAGCGGAAGCAGTGCTTGCGCCGTTTGCCATTAACGAAATCAATGAGAATCCGGCACTTTTCCAAGCGGTGGCAACGTTGGAAACCTTGCAGACGCAAAATGAGGAAGCGCTGGCCGCGGCGCAAGAAGAAGGAAACGCCGCCGAAGAAGAAACGCTTGCCAAGTCGTTTACCGCATATGGTCGGGAATTTCCGGTGGCGTTGCAATCGGTGGCCGAGACACAGCCGCAATACTACCCGTATGCGTTGGAATATTTTGCCTTAACGAAAGATCACGAAGAAGAAATGGCGGCGATTGATCGTGCGGAAAGTGCCGATCAACTTGCTCACAGCTATGCAGGACAATTCGGACACATGATCGAACCTGTCTTGCAACCGCTCGGCTTTAATTGGAAAATCGGCGTTTCGCTGGTAGCTGCTTTAACGGCGAAAGAAGTGTTGGTAAGTTCGCTCGGCACGATCTACAGCATGCAAGCCGATCCGGATGACAGCAGCGGTTTGATGGAACGTCTTGCCGCGGATCCCGCGTTTGATCCGTTGATTGCGCTCAGTCTGATGGTCTTTGTTTTGTTATACTGTCCGTGTCTGGCCGTACTCGCTGTGATGCGTCGGGAAACTGACTCGTTTCGTTGGCCGGCATTTGTCTTTATGTATTGTACGTCGCTTGCCTGGGTGTGCTCCTTTGTGGTTTATCAAGGCGGTCGGATGCTCGGATTTTGAGGTGAGAATATGCAAACTGTTTTTATAGGGGTGGCAGTGCTGGCGGCATTTGTCTACCTGACATGGCATTTTTGGCACGGTCTGCACGAAGAAAATTCCTGCACAAATTGCCCGGGGTGCACCGGTGACAAAAAAATGACAGGTTGCTCGTGCTGTTCCGCCGCTACTGGGGCACGCAAACAAAAATTATCGAAATAAAAAGAGCTGCGCAAAGCGCAGCTCTTTTTATTTATAAACGATCGACCGTCATTTTACTTTCTTTATGACGAGCTTTGAGTGGTCTCATCGGTTCGCCGATGGCAAGCGCTCCCATGGGCACGAAATTGGCCGGTACACGTGCTCCGTTGAGATAACGGGCATCTTTGCCGAGTTGCTGGATGGCACCGCAAATGTAGCAGGACCCTAAACCGAGCGCAGTGGCGGCCAGATGCATTTGGGTAACGATACAACCCGTATCGGCATTACGCAAACCGGAGGTCACTTTTTCATCAGCGAAAACAACGATCAGTGCCGGGGCATCATAAATCGGATTGCCTGTATTGCCGCGTTCTAACCATTCTTCCTCGAGCTTTTTCAACACACCTTCGGCCGTGATGACAGTCAAATGATAGGATTCATAACGACTCAACGAAATCGGCGCTGTGACACCGGCGTGCACAATATTCTCTAAAGCGTCGGCAGCTACGGGATTCGTCCGGTAATTTCGGGTAGATTGACGCAGGGCAAGCGCTTCTTTAAACTCCATATAGTCCTCCTATTTAAGTAACGCGGCTTCCCATTCCGTTTGGCGAAAACCGGTTAGAATATGGTCATCATCAATCACCAAGAGGGGCCGCTTGATCAGCATGCCGTCACGGGACAGCTCTTTGGCAAACTCTTCATCGGAAAGTGTCAGACGGCGTTTGGCCAAGCCGCTTGACCGATATAATTGACCGCTCGTATTGGCAAATTTTGTCAGCGGCTGATTGGTTTTTTTACTCCAGCGGAGAAGATCTTTTGCGGTCGGCGGATCTTCCACGATCAGTCTTTCTTCATAACGGATATTGTTATCGTCCAACCAGGCTTTGGCGCGTCGGCAGGTACTGCATTTCGGATAATAAATAAAAAGCATATCTATACCCCCCCTTTTGCGTATATTATACCATGTTCATTTTTGCGATATAATGAAAACAGGAACACAAAGGAGGAATAGTAATGTCCAAAATTCGTGTTTATTTCGATTTCGTTTGCCCGTACTGCTACCATGCTTGGGGCAGTTTACGAAAATTACAGGAGCAAAAAGATATCTGCCTGGAGTGGTACGGCTGGGAAATTCATCCTGAATGGCGTAACCGTAAAGCCAAAGAAAAATATGCCGGCGAACGCGCGCGCGAACAGTTTGCTGAACTCGGTAAAGAGGCCGGCATTAATGCGACGACTGCCAGATGGGATGCGTCGAGCTTTGACGCCTTGCGTGTATTGGAACTCGCGCAGGAGCAGGGTAAAGCCGATGCCTGGGTCGACCGTGTTTACACGGGCGCGTACCAGGAAGAGGGCGACATGAGCGACCGCGCAACGCTCGCAAAGTGGGCGGAGGAAGTAGGATTGAGCGGCGCTGCCGAAGTGTTGGTGGGAGAGCAATATGCTGACACCTTGAAAGAGCATGATCGGCATTGTATGGAGATTGCGTTGGAGTATGTCCCCACACTCGAAAAAGACGGCGAGATCATTGCCGATGGCGTTTTAACTTATACCGATATCGAAAAAGCACTGGCACAATGACAATAAAAAAGAGAGCCTTTCGGCTCTCTTTTTTTGTTTAAATGCGGTTCGAACTGTTAAGTACGTGTTTGATTTTATGTTGTACCATGCCTTTAATGGCGGCACGACCGGCGCCCAAGTATGTACGGGGGTCAAAATCAGCCGGATGATTTTGCAAGTGTTCACGAATCGAAGCCGTCATCGCTAAGCGCAAATCGGTATCGATATTAATCTTGCAAACGCCCATGGTACCGGCTTTACGCAGCATTTCTTCCGGCACACCGCGTGCACCGGCGACGTCGCCGCCGTATTCATTACACTTCTCGACAAATTCGGGAATGACGGTGGAAGCGCCGTGCAAAACGATCGGATATCCGGGCATCAGTTCAGAAATGTGTTGCAGACGTTCAAAATCAAGATACGGTTCGCCTTTGAATTTGTACGCGCCGTGGCTGGTGCCGATCGCAATCGCGAGCGAGTCGCAACCGGTGCGTTCGACAAATTCTACAGCCTGATCCGGATCGGTGAACCGGGCGTCACGCGCGGATACGGAGATGTCGTCTTCGACACCGGCCAAGCGCCCGAGCTCCGCTTCGACGACAACGCCTTTCGAATGCGCGTATTCAACGACCTTTTTGGTCAACGCGATATTTTCTTCAAAGGGATGTTTGGAGCCGTCGATCATGACGGAATTAAAACCGCCATCGACGCAGGCTTTACAAATTTCAAAATCTTCGCCGTGATCCAAGTGCAGACAGATCGGCAGGCCCGTATCACTGACAGCGGCCTCCACCAATTTGACAAGGTAAATATGACGGGCATATTTACGGGCGCCGGCGGAAACCTGCAAAATTAACGGTGACTGTTCTTCTTTCGCGGCATCGACAATGCCCTGGATGATCTCCATATTGTTGACATTGAATGCGCCGATCGCGTATTTCCCTTCATACGCTTTTTTAAACATTTCAGTAGAGCTGACAAGCGGCATGAGATAACCTCCTTAAGGCTAACGGAAATAATGAGATAAATGCCGTTCAAGAACGGCGTTCATATCCGGTGCAAGCGGCGCGCTGACGCGAACCGTTTGGCCGGTATATGGCTGCATGAAAGTAAGGGTAGCGGCATGTAAGGCTTGCCGCGCAAGAATATCTCGGGATCCTCCGTACAAATCATCTCCCAGCAGCGGGTAGCCGAGATGGGCGAGGTGCACCCGAATTTGATGCGTTCGTCCGGTTTTCAGACGGATACCGAGGTAGGAAAGTTGTTGATTCGCAGCTAAGCGTGTGACATAGGTAACGGCGGGTTTGCCTGCCGTCAGATTCACTTCACGTAAAATGATACTGTCCTTACGGCGGGCAATCGGCCAGGCAATTTCGGCGTACGGTGTAAAGAATCGCCCGGGCACTAACGCCCTATAGGTACGCTCGACCGACGCCAAGTGGTTGCGGTTGAGCGCATGCTGCGCCTGTGGCGATTTTGCCACAAGAACCAATCCTGAAGTATTTTTGTCCAAACGTTGTACGAGATGCGGATATGCATCCGTATCATGCCGTTCGAAATACGCGGAAAGCGCATGCAGAAAGGTCTTTTCACGCTCCTTTGCCGTCGCGTGAACCAACATGCCCGCGGGTTTATTGACGACGATATATTGCGCATCTTCATAGCGAATATCCAACGGTATATGCCAGGCCGGCGGTCGCGCGGGAACGGGCCACTCCAGCGAGATTTCCGCGGCGCACGGAGGAAGTGTGTGGAAATCGACACGTCCCCCGTTGCAAAAGACCGTTGCTTCTCTGCGTAAGCGTCGTCGTTCGCGTTGGGAGATACCCAATAAACGTAATTGCTGACTGACGGTCTTACCCGCCAGGGCATCCGTCACTATCCATTTCATCGGCATAACTCTATTATAATATGAAAAGCCTTTGTTTGCGGTATTTTTCGCATCGATGTGCTGACATGTGACAAAGTCGCAAAACACGGTTCGCGGTTGCAAATATGGTATAATGACATGTATTTGAATATAGTATAGCATAATGGGAGGAATCTATGAGCAAACCTCGCCTTGTCTTAATTGACGGTAACAGTTTACTGTATCGCGCGTTCTTTGCGCTACCGGCGTTAACCGATCCGCAGGGAAATCCGACGAATGCGGTATACGGTTTTTTACTGATGTTGGCCAAAGTATTTGAGGATCTTAAGCCGACTTACTTAGCGGTGGCATTTGATAAAGGAAGAGTGACGTTTCGCAATGAGCTGTATGCGGACTATAAGGGAAATCGACCGGATGCCCCCGATGATCTCGCACCGCAGTTTGGTCTGATCCGGGAAGTGCTGCAGACACTCGGGATCGCGCAATACGAAAAAGAAGGCTACGAGGGCGACGATCTGATCGGCACGCTCAGTAAACGCTACCGCGACGAATGCGATGTCGCTATTATCACCGGAGATCGCGATACATTGCAGCTGGTCGACGATGCCACTACCGTGTATCTGACGAAACGGGGCGTGACGCAGTTGGAAGCGATGACGCCGGAGACGGTGTTGGAAAGCACGGGTGTCACTACCGAGCAAATCGTCGACTGGAAAGCGCTCATGGGCGATACCTCCGATAACATTCCGGGCATAGCCGGTATCGGTCCAAAAACAGCGTCCAAGTTGCTACAGCAATTTCTGACGCTCGATGAAATTTTTGCCCGTTTGGATGAGGTCAGCGGTAAAAAACTGGTTGAACGATTGACGGAAAATAAAGATATTGCCTACGTTTCTCGCGAACTTGCGACGATTAAAACGGATGTGGAGATTTCGACCGACTTATCCGAGATGGAACCGCAGGGACGTGTCGATGAAGCGCGTACACTGTTCGAGCGACTCGGTTTTCGCAGTATGCTCGGAAAAATGCAGGCAGCGCATATTATCGCCGGAGATGAAGGCCTGTTTGCGCAACCGTTGCAGGAAGAGCCTGCCGACATGGTTGTCGTTACCGATGCGAAACCGAGCGTGTTAAAAGATGCGGATCGCGTGGCGGTCAGCGTGACAACCGCGGGTAAAATTCCGCATCTTGCATTGAAAGAACTCGCGGCGCTGGTGGACGATACGCTCTACTATTGGCAGGATGAATCCGCCACGGAAGCGCTCCGCATCCTTCTCGGCGGCGAAGCGCAGATTATTACCGACCGCGCCAAATTGCTGTACCAGGCGGCGGGCATTTTTACTTCGGTCGCAGAACTGTTTGACGTCACATTGGCCGCGTACGTATTGAATCCGACGCGCACCTCGTATCCCGTCACCTATTTAGCGGATGCCTACCACGTACCGACGCCGTATCCGTATGAGGACGGGGAAAAAATGCTGGCGGCTCGCGCCCAAATGTTTGCGCAGTTGGTAGAGCCGCTTACAGCGGAATTGAAAGCGAACGGCGCATGGGATCTCTACATGACGTTTGAGATGCCGTTGACGCAAGTGCTGGCGGCGATGGAGCATACGGGCATCGCGGTTGATCAAAATAAGCTGGCCGCGTTAAAAGGCGAGTTCACTGCGCAGGCGGAAACGCTTGCCGCTGAGATTTATGAATTGGCCGGGGAAACATTTAATATTTTAAGTCCGCAACAACTGTCGAATGTTTTGTTTACTAAACTGGAGTTACCGCCGGGACGCAAAACGAAGACCGGTTATTCGACGGATGCCGAGGTTTTGAACGGCTTGCTCAAGGAACATCCGATTGTGGCGAAAGTACTCAGCTACCGCACAATTACTAAATTGATTTCGACATATCTTGACGGGATCGCGGAATTGGTTGATCCGGAGACCGAGCGGGTGCATACGACCTTTAATCAAACGGTCACGGCGACGGGGCGGCTCAGCAGTTCCGACCCGAATTTGCAGAACATTCCCGTGCGTACGGAGGAAGGTCGCCGCATCCGTTCACTCTTTGTACCGGGCAAAGGTTTTAGCGGCTTCATGTCGGCCGACTATTCACAGATTGAATTGCGTATCCTCGCGCACCTTTCCGGGGATGAAAAACTGCGGGAAGCTTTCTTACATCAGGAGGATATCCACCGTCGCACCGCCGCGGAAGTGTTGCATAAAGATCCGAAAGACGTAACGGCCGCGGAACGTTCGCATGCCAAGGCGGTCAACTTCGGAATTATTTACGGCATCAGTGATTACGGTTTGGCGCGCGATCTCGGCATCAGCCGCGAAGAGGCGGGCGCGTATATTGAAAAATATCTCGAGCGCTATCCCAAGGTTCGCCAATATATGGCGGATTCGATTGCAGCGGCGAAAGAATCGGGGCGCGCGGAAACGATGTACGGACGTTTTCGCGTCTTACCGGATATTCACAGCCGCAATTTCAATCGACGTTCTTTTGCCGAACGCACGGCCCTCAACACGCCGATTCAAGGGGCCGCGGCGGATATTATCAAGCGCGCGATGAATAATGTGTATTGGGCGCTGGTTCGTAACCGGCTGAAAAGTCGCATGCTGCTGCAGGTGCACGATGAACTCGTATTGGAAGTCGTCGAAGAAGAGCGTGACATCGTTACGCAAATTTTAGAAATGCACATGCCCGGCGCCGCGGAACTGGCGGTGCCGCTGGTCGTAGATATTCACTACGGCACGAATTGGGAGATGGCGAAGTAATGCCGGAATTGCCGGAAGTGGAAGTCATTTGTCGCCAGCTGAACGAAGTGTTGCCCGGTCAGGAAATTACAGGGATAAAAGTTCATCTCGCCAAAGCCTTTGCGGATCCGCAAGGCTTACTCCCGGAACTGATCGGAACCCGTTTTACCGAGGTACAGCGGCGCGGAAAATACTTGCTGCTCTATACCGAACGGTTGGTGCTCGTAGGGCACTTGCGAATGACGGGAGCGCTTTTGTATCGGACACACGCCGCTTCGATTTCGCATGTACGCGTTGAAATCCGGCTCGCGCCGCCGGCGGTATTGTATTTTAAAGACGTGCGCACGTTCGGCGGCCTGACGCTGTTGCGCCGTGCCGACCTCGCTATGTATCCGCCGCTGCTGAAATTGGGACCGGAGCCGCTTTCTCCGCAGACATCGGAGCTTGCTTTATATACTGCTTCGCGAGGACGCAAGGTGGCGCTTAAAACCTTGCTGTTGGATCAGCGGGTCATCGCCGGCGTCGGTAATATTTATGCGGATGAAGCATTATTTCTGGCCGGATTGCGACCCAAAATGCGCGCTGATCGTTTAACACGACCGAAAGCGCGGCGCTTGCTGGCAGCACTCAAAACGGTCTTTACGCAAAGTATCGAGGATGGCGGCACTTCATTTCGGGATTACCGCGACAGCGCCGGTAAACGAGGCTTGCATGTGCAACGCCTTGCCGTATACGGGCGCAAAGGTTTGCCTTGCAAGCGGTGTCAACGTCCGTTACAAAGCATTCGTTTAGGAGGCAGAACGACAGTGTATTGTCCTCACTGTCAAAAATAAAAATGAAGAAAATCGGTCTCACCGGCGGCATTGCTTCCGGTAAAAGCGAAGTCAGCCGTTGGCTGCAACAACATGACGTACCGATCCTTGATGCGGATTTGGCCGCTCGCCTGGTGGTAAAACCGGGGCATGCGGTTTACGATGCTATAGTGGAAGAGTTCGGCGTGGGAATTTTACAGCCGGATCAGCAGGTGCATCGTGCTAAATTAGCGGATGTCATTTTCAATGACAACGCGGCCCGCAAAAAGCTGAATGCGATTATGCATCCGGCGATTTTGGATTGGTTTGAACGGGAATCGGACCGACTTGCTGCGGCGGGTGAGCCGTTTGTGGTGTGGGATATTCCGCTTCTGATCGATCTCGGCTGGCAAAATAAAGTCGATCAGGTGTGGGTGGTGCGCGCCACGCGGTCGCAACAGATTGAACGCTTGCGTCTGCGCAACGGTCTTTCGGAAGAAATGGCGAAGCGGCGTCTGGCGGCGCAACTGGATCCGCAGCTGCGGGAAAATTTTGCCGATGTCATCATCGATAACAGCGGCAGCTTACTGGACACGTATCAGCAATTGGAAAGATTATTAAAAAACTTACGGGAAGAAACTCATGCGTAAACGAACTTGGTGGTCGCTTTTCATGCTCGTGTTCGGCTTTTGGTATTTTTTATACGGAGCCGACTATATCGCGTACAACTATTTTCACAAAGTATCCTACCCGTCGCTGGTGGAAACCTATGCCAAGAAAAATGACTTGCCGCCGGAGTTGGTGGCGGCCGTGATTTTTACCGAAAGCCGCTTTCAGGAAAAAGCGGTTTCGCCCCGCGGCGCGATCGGCTTAATGCAGTTGATGCCGGTCACGGCTCATTGGATTGCCGAGCAGCGGGATACAAAAGTGCGAAACCTTGCCGATCCGGAGGAAAATATCGCCAACGGGACATGGTACTTACGTTATCTGTATGATAATTTTCACTCTCCCGTACTTGCCCTGGCAGCCTATAACGCGGGGCGAGGGCATGTGGAAGAATGGATGGATACATACGGCTGGCATGACCGTGCTCCTGCGGTAGAAGAAATTCCGTTTCCGGAAACGCGCGAATTTGTAGCGAGTGTGCTGCATTACCAGGCTGTTTATGCGGAGTATTTTCACCCGCATGAGGACGAACAACATGGATAGTAAAACATATGAAAATGTATTAACGGAAATGGAAAATGCGGTTGATTTGCCGGCCGCGATCGGTTCATGGAAACGCCGCGAGCTTTCCGCGGAAGAGCGCGAACGGCATGTTTTATTTTGCTATGAAGAAGCTACTTTCGGCTGGCGTATTTTAGGCTTGTATGCAGATGAAACCGCCGACTTTATGGTGAAATATGATTTGGGTCTCATTGTATTGACGGATATCCGGTTTACATATGACAGTGCGGCGGATTTTTGGAAGATTCTCCAAGCCGATTTTGTACGAGTGGTCACAGATCGTTTTGTGCGTCGCAGCGAAACCGCATCGGTATTGGTGAAAAACGCCGGTATTTTGGATTGGGAGAGCGAACATGGCATACCGGAAGCGTGCCGCCATTACCGTCGCGTTATTGTGCCTTCGGCGCCGATTCTCGGCTTAAACGGATCCTATATTATTTTGGCGTATGCCGATGCCACCAATACGAAGGGAATACTGTTTTTCTACAATGTATTTCGTGATGACTTCTTTGCCGAGACGCGAAATCAAGGTGTTCCCGGCATCTTGCACGATTTTGATGCGGCCACGGTAAAAGAGCTTTCGCAAAAAATCGAAGCGCATTTGGCGGGGACTTTGTCCGCCTTGGACGGATGAAATTTGCGCGACTTTTTTCGATATGATATAATGACATAAATAATTAATGGTTTTTTATGGGAGGAGTGAGCCGCGGCTCACTCTTTCTTGCAGTTACACACTTTGCAGGGAGGGATAACATGGCGCAGAAAAAAGTCGCAGTGCGCGTAGAAGAATTGGCGGAACCGTTGGTGAAAGCGGCCGGAATGGAACTTGTGGATGTGGAATATGTGCGGGAGCAGGACTGGATCTTGCGAGTCTACATCGATAAAGAGGGCGGCGTGGATCTGACAGATTGCCAGACGATGAGTGAAGCACTCAGCACCGTTATTTATTGGAAGTATCGTCTCCCGGCATTGACCGTGTATTAAAAAAAGACCGTGATTTCGATCGTTATGCCGGTAGCGAAGTCGATGTGAAATTATACAGTGCCCGTGCCGGTCATAAAGAATTTACAGCGACGCTTTTAGGCTATACGGAGACGGCGCTGCAATTGGAAACCGAAGCGGGAAAAGAAGAAATTCCGCGCGCCGACATAGCGACGGTACGGTTGCACGTGTCATTTTAGCAGGGGGGAAGAAATGAATCAGGAACTATTACAAGCGGTGCAATTCCTGAAAACGGAAAAAGGTTTGACCGCGGACGTTATATTCGAATCGCTTGAAGCGGTATTGCTCAGTGCATACAAACGCGAAACCGGAACGCATGCCGAAGCGACGGCGACGATTGATCGGGAAACGGGCGTGTACCATATTTTTGTGACCAAGACGGTAGTGGAAGATGTCGAAGATCCGGAATTGGAAATTTCGCTCACGGATGCGCAAGCATTAAACTCGGCGTATGCGCTGGGCGATCTCGTGCAGCAGGAAGTGACGCCGAAAAATTTCGGTCGCATGGCGGCGCAGACCGCAAAGCAAGTCATGACGCAACGTTTGAAAGAAGCGGAACGCAATGTCATTTATGATGAGTTCGCCGGCCGTGAAGGGGATGTCCTGACCGGCATGATCGAACGAATTGACAATAAAACCGTATACGTCAGCTTGGGTAAGACAGAAGGCATTTTGCCTTCCACCGAGCAGATCCCCGGCGAACGGTACCGTCCGAAAAATCGATTGAAATGTTACGTGGTAGAAGTAAAGAAAACGTCCAAAGGACCGCAGATCATCTTGTCACGGACACATCCGGGATTGTTGAAACGGCTCTTTGAATTGGAAGTACCGGAAATTTATGACGGTACGGTGGAAATCAAGTCCGTGGCTCGCGAAGCGGGTTCACGTTCGAAAATATCGGTGTACTCCGTGGATGGAAACATCGATCCGGTAGGTGCCTGCGTCGGTCCGAAAGGACAACGCGTGCAAAATATCGTGGATGAGTTGCATGACGAAAAGATCGATATCGTGCGCTGGGATGAAGATCCGGCGCTGTATATCGCCAACTCACTCAGCCCGTCAAAGGTCATTTCGGTCAGTGTCTGGGATGAAGAAAAAACATCCCATGTTATTGTTCCGGATTACCAATTGTCGCTGGCGATCGGTAAAGCCGGTCAAAACGCACGCTTGGCGGCCAAACTGACAAATTGGAAGATTGATATTAAGAGTGAATCCCAAGCCGCGGAAGAAGGTTTTGAAGACTTCTACGATGACGATGAGGAAGATTTGCTTGCGGAATTGGATGCGACCATGGGAGCGGCGCAGTCCGAAGAAACGTTGCCTGTCGATGAGGTGACCCCGCATGATGAAGAAAACTAAAAAATTACCGCTGCGACGTTGTGTCGGTTGCGGCGCGATGAAAGATAAACGGGATATGGTTCGCATCGTGGCTCCCGCGAGCGGAGAAATTAAACTGGATCCCACCGGTAAAGCGCCCGGACGCGGCGCCTACATTTGTCCCAGCGCGGAGTGTTTGGCAAAAGCATATACTTCGCACGGTTTAGAACGGTCGTTGAAACGCAATGTACCGGAGCAGGTGTACAAAGACCTGCAGGAGCAACTGGCATGAAATCGGAACGTGCGTTGTCCCTATTGGGAATTGCTCAGCGTTCCGGAAATGTGATTTCGGGGAGTGACACCTTAATTAAAACGTTGCGCAATGGCGACGGTGAGCTCTTGATCATTGCTGCGGACTGTGCCCGTAATAATCGTGAAAAGCTGGTCCATTTGGCCGAACGCGAACAGATCGATTATTGCTTCGCGGCCACGGCAACGGCAACGGAACTGGGAGATGCGATCGGCAAAGCCCGACGCGTCGCCGTACTGATCATGGATCGGGGATTGGCAAGGGCCGTTCGTGAACGACTGAACGAGTAAGGAGGAGTTATATGCAGAAATTTCGAGTCTGGGAATTAGCAAAACAATATAACAAGACAGATAAAGATATCATTTCGACATTGAAATCGCATAATGTGGAAGTCAAAAGTCATTTGAGTGTCGTGGACGAAAAAACCAAACAATTGTTGGATCGGGTGTACGCAGATAAGCAGACAACCCGTTCGGCAGAAACTAAAACGACGTCGACCAAACCGACGGAAAAGCAGCCGCGTCGTCGCCGACCGGCACGGACCGTGCGCTTCGACCAGCAATCGGGCAAACCGCAGGAAGAATTTTTAGTTGACGGTAAGGGGCGCAAATTAGAAACGAAGCCGAAGGCGCAACCGCGCCCGCAAAAGGTTGCGGCAAAACCGGCCGCCAAACCGGCCCACCCGAAGCAGGCCACCGCGAAACAAGCGGAACCGGCTAAAAAGCATGAAAACGGTGGTAACGCGCAGCAGAAACATGCCGAAAGCGATGCTAACGCTTTGCGCCGGACACCGAAAAAAGCACAACCGACGGCGCGTCCTACGGGAAAACCGATGGCGGACGAAGGCCAGCGTTCTTCCCGCCCGGTCGAAAAACGTACGCATAAGCCGACCCAACGCACGCAACCGTCGAACCGCAATATTGCGGATCACAATGCGCCGGCGAAGCAGGAAGAAGCTTCCGGAAATGAGCGCGGCGGACGTAAAGGCAATCGTTATCAACGTCGCAATCAGCGCGGTCGGAACCAAAACAAAAATGACCGTCGCGGAAAAGAACGCGGTACATCGTTATTGGCGCAATCGATCAAAAAGTCCCGCACCAAGGGTAAGAATAAAAACGAGCATGCTCGCGCCAATGCGGAGGCCGTTACTGAAGTAGCGATGCCGCCGTCCGTAACCGTAAAAGAAATTGCCGAATTGTTTAAAAAAGAAGTCGGCGATGTAATCAAACGGTTAATGTTGCTCGGCATTATGGCTACGATTAATCAGGAAGTCGATCGTGATGCGGTCGAATTATTGGCGGAAGAATACGGCATTACGTTACTCGAGATGGAACCGGAAGAAGACGGTACGGAAATTCCGGAAATCGAAGACGCGCCGGAAGATCTTTTACCGCGTCCGCCGGTAGTGACGATCATGGGTCACGTTGACCACGGTAAAACATCGCTTCTGGACACGATCCGCAAGACTCACGTGACGGCTCGTGAAGCGGGCGGCATCACGCAGCATATCGGTGCGTATCAGATTCGGTACCAAGGCAAGAAAGTAGTGTTTCTGGACACGCCGGGGCACGAAGCGTTTACGGCGATGCGCGCGCGCGGCGCACAGGTAACGGATATTGCCGTCCTCGTAGTCGCCGCCGACGACGGTGTTATGCCGCAAACACTGGAAGCGATTGACCACGCGAAAGCGGCGAAAGTGCCGATTATTGTCGCGATCAATAAGATGGATAAACCGGCCGCTAACCCGGACCTTGTCAAACAGCAGCTGGCGGAACACGGGCTGTTGCCGGAAGACTGGGGCGGCGATACCATCATGGTACCGGTATCCGCGAAAAAACATCAGGGCATTGATGACCTGTTGGAAAACATTTTGCTGGTAGCGGACGTATTGGAACTGAAAGCGAATCCGAATCGTAACGCGATCGGCGTAGTTGTCGAAGGGGAACTGGACAAAGGTCGCGGTCCGGTCGTTACCGTTCTGATTCAAAACGGTACGTTGCGTACCGGTGACGGTATCGTTTCGGGTACGGCATTCGGTCGTGTCCGCGCGATGAACAACGAACGCGGCGATCTCATTAAAAAAGCGGAACCGTCGACACCGGTCGAGGTACTCGGCTTATCCGATGTTCCGACGGCGGGTGAACTGCTGTACGCTATGGATGAACGGGATGCGCGCAACATTGCGGAAAAACGCATTGCCAAACAGAAATACGAAGAACAAAATCGTTCGCAGAAAGTCACCTTGGATGATCTTTTCAATCAGATCAAAGAGGGTGAACTGAAAAGCTTAAATATCGTTATCAAAGCGGATGTACAAGGTTCGGTTGAAGCGCTGCGTCAGTCCTTTGAAGGGATTAAAAATCCGGAAGTGCGGATTGATGTCGTGCATGCCGGCGTCGGCGCGATTTCCGAATCGGATATCATGCTGGCCTCCGCGGCGAATGCGCTGATCATCGGCTTTAACGTACGGCCGGATGCAAATATCCGCAAAATTGCCGAACAGGAACAGGTGGATATGCGCACGTACCGTGTCATCTATGATGCGATTGACGATATCAAGCAGGCAATGCAGGGCATGTTGGCACCGAAGTTCCGTGAAGTTGTCTTGGGACGTGCGGAAGTGCGTCAGGTGATTCCGACGCCGAAGGTGATTGTTGCCGGTTCGTACGTTACGGAAGGCAAGATTACTAACAATGCGGAATTGCGTTTGATTCGCGACGGCATCGTTATTCATGAAGGCAATGTCGCATCGCTCCGCCGTTTTAAAGATGACGTTAAAGAAGTGGCGGAAGGATATGAATGCGGGATTTCGATTGAAAGCTACCGCGATGTCAAAGAAGGCGATGTTTTGGAAGCCTTTACCCAAGAAGAAATTGAACAAACGATCGACTAAAGGGAGGTGCTGTAATGTCCCAATTACGTGTGCGTAAAATGCAGGAATTTATCAAGCAGGAGATCGGTCAAATGCTGCTTCGTGACTTGAAAGACACCCGACTCGGATTTGTCACGGTTACGGAAGTAGCGGTCACCGGTGATTTGCGTGAGGCGACTGTCTACGTAAGTTTGTTCGGCAGCGATGAGGAAAAAGAAAAATCCTTTGCCGCACTCCAAAACGCCACCGGCTTTATTCGTACCGAGCTCGGTAAAAGGTTGCAAGTGCGTCATACTCCGGAAATTACGTTTGCCGTAGATCGCTCGATTGATTACGGTGATCATATTGAACGGGTACTGAAGTCGATTAAGGACAAAGAAGAATCGCAAAACAGACGGGAAGGTGCGGTCGATGAAGATCAGTGAAGACAGACTGCGTCAGACATTGGAAAGCGTCAAGTCGGTACTGGTAGTCGGCCACGTTAAACCGGACGGCGATTGCCTCGGTTCAGTTTTGGCGATCACGGAAGCATTGCGCGCCCGCGGCGTAGAGGCCGATATGCTGGTCGACGACACCATTGCGGAAAAATATCTGTTCTTGCCGTTGGCGAAAGAAATACACCGTGAACTTCCCGACAAAAAGTATGATCACATTTTGTTCATGGATTTAAGTACGCCGACACGCGCCGGCGATTATGCCTGGCCGGAAAACGTGCCGATTGTGAATATCGATCACCATACTTCGAATCCTGATTACGCAGACATGCTTTATCTCGAGGATGATGCTGCTGCAACCGGCGAAATTTTAACCCGTCTCTTTATGCAGTGGGGCTGGGATATTACGCCGTCCATGGCGAATGCACTCTACATGGCGATTGCTACCGATTGCGGCTTTTTCCGCTACGGCAATACGACGGCGCAAACGCTTGCAATGGCGGCCGAGTTGGTAGATCGCGGCGCCCGCCCCGACCGTATTTCGCAGGCCATGGATTCGTTGCCGAAAGAAGCGTTGACGATTTTGGGGCCGATCATGTCCACATTGCAATTTGCGGCCGATCACCGACTGAGTTATATCGTTATGGATCAAGCGGCTATCGAGTCCGGTCGCCATTATGTCGACACCTATCTCGATTTGGCGCGCAATATCGAAGGTGTGGAACTCACGCTGCAATTTAAATATGATAAGCCGCAAAAAACGTATGTAAGTTTCCGCTCAAAAAACAGTGTTGATGTCTCGGTTTTGGCGGCGCAATTCGGCGGTGGCGGGCATGTTCGCGCGGCAGGTTGTACGATGTACACCGACCTTGCGACTGCGATCGCCGAAGTGTTGCCGAAAGCGGAGGCGGCGCTGACTCATGCAGGGAATCATTAATGTACTGAAGCCGGCCGGCATGACGTCACATGATGTCATTTACGTTTTGCGAAAGATTTACGGCATTCGTAAAATGGGCCACTCCGGTACGTTGGATCCTTTAGCCGCGGGCGTTTTGCCGGTATTTCTGGGCAAAGCGACGCGGCTTTTGGCATGGGCGCCGACAGAGCCGAAAGTGTATCTTGCGGAGTGGTTGGTGGGCATCGCTACCGACACCGAAGATACGAGCGGCACGATTGTACAACAAATGAGCGCTATCCCCAAACTTACGGCAGAACAACTCGAAACCGCCGCCGCGTTATTTCGCGGCACGATTTTACAACGGCCGTCGCAATATTCCGCGATTAAAGTGGATGGACGTAAAGCCTATGAATTGGCGCGGAAAAATCAGAAGGTGGAATTGCCTGCGCGTGAAATTACAATCCATGAATTTACGGATATTTCTTACCAATTACCGTATTTGCGCGCGCGTGTCGTTTGCTCGCAGGGAACGTATATCCGCGCGTTGGGAAGAGATTTCGGTGAGGCCCTGGGCGTACCGCTGACGATGTCATTTCTGGTGCGGGAACAGGTCGGCAATTTTACGCTGGAAGATGCGTGGACACTCGAAGAAATTCGGGCGGCGAAAGAGGCGGCGCTACGTCCTGCGACGGATGCTGTACGCCATTTGCCGCAATATCGGGTGCCGACTGCAGCGGCGGAACGCTTTCGCCACGGTCAGACGATTCGCGGCACGATCAGTGATGTGACGGCTTTGTGGTGCGATGAACAATTCATCGGTCTCGGCAAACCGGCGGAAGAAGGGGGCATACGTCCTTATAAAGTGTGGGTGGAAGAATGAAACGAGCGATATATGAAACGGCGGCACGCCGTACCGTTTTAACTATCGGCAATTTTGACGGCGTGCATCGCGGGCATGTCGAAGTCCTTCGCACCGCTCGCGCACTCGCGGATCGCGAAACAGCCCGGCTGGTGGCCGTGACGTTTACGAAAACCCCGAAAGCGGCATTAACGCCGGAGGCGTATGCCGGTGATTTATTGACGCTTGCGGATAAAGAAAAATATCTGCGACTGCAGGGCGTGGATGAAATTATCTGGCTCCAACCGACGGTTGCGCAGATGCGCCAAAGTGCGACGGAGTTTTTGCACATGCTGCAAAACAATCGGCACGTCGTCGGTGTGGTAGTGGGAGAAAACTTTCGTTTCGGCGCCGACGCGCAAGGGACGGTTACGACCTTACAAAATTATGCCAAAGACGCCGGCTGGGAAGTTATTTCCGTACCGTTACTGCAAGACGGCGGCGACGTGGTCAGCAGTTCGGAAATTCGCGCGGCCATATTGGCGGGTGAACCGGAACGGGCAGCGACATTGCTCGGACGGTATTGGTCGATTGATGAAGCGGTTTTACACGGCGATCAACGCGGTCGCACACTCGGTTTTCCTACCGCCAATATGGCGTTGCATGAAGATCGTGTCGCACCGCGTAACGGTGTATATGCTACCGTGGCCCGTTATGACGGGACCCTTCTTAAAGGCGTTACTAATGTCGGCACCAATCCGACATTTACCGATGTACCGACGCGGGTGGAAACCTATTTTCCCGATTTTTCCGCGGATTTATACGGGAAACGCTTCCGTCTGTTTTTTGTTGCGTATCTGCGGCCGGAAGAAAAATTTTCCGAGGTCGCCGCTTTGGTTGCGCAAATGCATATTGATACCGAACGTGCGTTGCACAATTTGACTGAAAAATTAAACATTGACATGTGCCGGTAAGCTTGTTAGAATATGGAACAATACCCGGGCAAAGTTATTAAACCGCCGTCTTGGCGGTTTTTGTTTATCGAAAAAGGAGGGATTTCATGAAGTCGTACACCGTTAATATTCCGGGGTTCACGATCGGCGGAGATGATGCGTATGCAGCCATTGAAACCGTTTGTGCAACGTACGGGAAAACGGTCGCCATTTTAGGCGGCGAAACAGCGCTTGCAAAAGCGCGGCCGGCATTAGAAGCGGCTCTTCAAAAGACATCACTGGAGGTAACGGATTGGCGAATGTACGGCAAAGAATGTTCTTTTGCCAATGCCGAACGACTGGCGGAAATTCCTACCGTTGCCGACGCGGATATGTTGTTTGCCGTCGGCGGAGGGAAAGCGATTGATACGGTCAAGGTCATCGCCGGCGAATTGCAAAAACCGTTTTTTACATTTCCGACCATTGCGGCGACCTGTGCGGCCGTGACGAGCATCGCGGCTGTTTATTTGGAAGACCATCGTTTTGATCGCGCCTATGACGCAAATCATCCACCGGTTCATACGTTTATTAATGAACGTATTATCGGTTCCGCACCGGCGCAGTATCTTTGGGCGGGGATCGGGGATTCGGTAGCCAAATATTATGAAAGCCGACTGTCCGCGCGCGATCGTTCGATTCTTCATTCCAATCAGGTGGGCGTGACGCTCAGCGGCATGTGTGCCGAGCCGTTGATGCAGTCGGCTGTCACCGGTTATAAGGACGCGCAGGCAGGTAAAACCAGCGAAGCGCTGCGGCAAACGATCCTTAATGTAATTGTCAGCACCGGTTTTGCTTCGATTTTTCTGGAACCGGATTACAATACTGCCGTGGCGCATTCACTTACATACGGCTTGGTGGAGCTGCCGCAAGTGGAAGCCAACCATATGCATGGTGAACTCGTTTCGTACGGAGTATTGGTGTTGCTTGCGATGGACGGCGCGGACGACGAGCTGGCGAAAGTATATGACTTTAATCGCGCCATGCAATTACCGACCTGTCTTGCCGATGTCGATGTGACGGTCGACGAATTGGAACCGGTTCTGACACGGGCGTTGCAAACTTTTGATTTGAACGTAATGCCGTACAAGGTAGATAAAGAAATGTATCGAAACGCGATCTTGGCGTTAGAAGAATATGACCGCTCGCGAAAAGAAGTGATTGGAGCATGAAGTTTTCTCGATTAACGCAGAATTTTGCTCCATCGGATATTGATATGCTGCTCAAATTGACGGCGCAACCGGAAGTAATTTCGTTCGGTGGCGGTTTACCCGCACCGGAAACATTTCCGATTGAAACGTTAGCGGCCGTTACGCAGGAAGTATTTGCCAAGGACGGTGTGGCTGCCTTGCAATACGGGCCTTCGCGCGGCTACTTGCCCTTACGTGAATATCTGTCCGATTGGTTCCAAAATCATTTGCAGACAACCGTAGTGCCGGACGATATTTTAATCACGGCCGGTTCGCAACAGGGATTGGATCTTTTAGCTCGTGTCTTTCTGGATCCCGGCGATGTATTGCTGGTGGAAGGGCCGTCTTACATCGGCGCTCTGAATGCCTTTGATCTGGCGCAGCCGACGTACGTGGAAATGCCGATGGACGAAGAAGGTGTAATTCCGGAAGCGCTGGCGGAAATTCTCGCCACGCAAAAAAAGGTAAAGGCCATTTACGTCATTCCGGATTTTCAAAATCCGACCGGCATTACCTGGTCACTTGCGCGCCGGCAAAAGTTCATGGAGCTTGTCAATCAATATGAAATTCCGGTGTGGGAAGATCATCCGTATGGTGAATTACGCTTTTCGGGAGAAGCGTTACCGACGTTGAAAGCGCTGGATACGAAACATCTTGTTACTTTTCTGGGGACATTTTCCAAAACGTTATCACCCGGTTTACGGATCGGTTATTTGGCGGGACCTGCGGAAGTCATCGAACGCGCTGACTTTGTAAAACAGGCGGCGGATCTTTCGACTTCGTCATTGGTGCAGCGGCAAGTGGCCGCGTTTTTACAGGAAGCGGACTATGAAGGTCATGTCGCGGCGAATGCGGATTTATATCGGCAACGTCATGATGTGATGCTGACCGCTATGCAGCAGCATTTTCCGGCCGATGTGCATTGGACGGAACCGCGCGGCGGCTTGTTCATCTGGGTGGAACTGCCTAAAGATTGTGATGCGCGTGACGTGTTGACGCAAGCGTTGCAAGAAAATGTTGCGTTTACGCCGGGGGAAGGATTTTTCCCGGTAACAAAGCAGAAAAATTATTTCCGACTGAACTATTCAAGCATGGACGAGGCGCGCATTCGTGAAGGTATTCGCAAGATCGGCGAAGTATTGCACAGAATGTTGCATTCGTAAAAAGAGGAATCTTCGGATTCCTCTTTTTGCTTGGGAAAATACTGCTGTGGGTTATAATACAGACAGGAGGAAATATGACGGAACTCGAACAATGGCGTAATGAAATTCGTGCGCTGGATGCACAGATCAAGCCGCTTTTTTTACAACGGCTCGCGCTGGCACAGGCGATCGGCCGCTATAAAAGCGAGCACGGGCTGTCCGTTTACGATCCGGAGCGTGAGGCGCAAAATCGCCAAACGCTCAGCGCGGATGTAAACCGGACAGAAAGAAAGGCGTATGAAGAATTTTTGCAGGCGGTTATGACTATTTGCCGAAAGGCGCAGGAGTCATGAACGGACAGTGGGAAGAAACGTTTGCCGGTACCGTGGAAAGTATTATTTTTGCAGCGGCAGACGATTCTTTTTGCGTGTTCAAAATGCGACCGTCGCAGCAGTATAAAAGCTGGACATTGGTCGGTAATGTGAGCGCGCCGCTTGTCGGTGAAGAGGTCGAAGTCAGCGGTACATGGGTGGAACATCCGCGCTTCGGACGACAGCTGCGCATTACCGCGTTGCGAAGAGTGCGCCCGCAAAGCGCCGCCGGCATCGTTCGTTATCTCGGTTCGGGCCTGTTTCGCGGCATCGGTCCCGCACTTGCCAAACGAATTGTGGATCATTTCGGTGAGGAAACGCTTGCCGTTTTGGATACATCGCCCGAACGGTTAGCGGAAGTGCGCGGTATCGGTGAAACCACTTGGCGCAATTTTGCGCAGACATACCACGAAGTAAGCGACTTGCATGCGCTGACGTTGGCGCTGGAGGAAGCGGGCGTGGCCGGACGATTTGCCGCGGTATTGCAAAAGCAATACGGGGAATCGGCTCTGACGGTGCTGGAAAATGATCCGTATCGACTGGCGCGCGATGTGGAAGGATTTCCGTTTCGCAGTGCCGATGCGCTGGCCATGCACGCGGGGATGCCGCAAGATTCCATGGATCGGATCGAAGCGGGTGTGAATGAAGTGCTTCTGCGGGGAGCCGAACGCGGTCACAGTTGCTTGAAGTTGGCAACTCTGGCACGGGAAACGGCGCGCCTTCTGCGGATCGATGAAGATCGTATTCGCGAGGCCTTGGGAGAACTTTTGGAGTATGGCGTTTATCCCGTGACGATTGTCGATGATACAGCTTACGTGTACCATCTTTCTTTGTATGAAGCGGAAACGGGTGTAGCGCATCACATCGAGCGTCTGCAGACAGTAGAACCGCTGACGGTAGTCGGTGCGGAAATGATTTTGGAAAAGTGGGCGGCAAAAGAAGAGGTGACGTTGGCCGCCGAGCAAATTCAAGCCATCCTTGCCGCGCTGGAAACCGGCGTGCTCGTGATTACCGGCGGCCCCGGTACGGGCAAAACAACATTGGTGCGGGCTCTTTTGGCGGTTGTTTCCCAAGCTCGTCTGCGAACTGTTTTGGCTGCGCCGACCGGACGAGCCGCGAAGCGACTTGCGGAAACATCCGAGCAGGACGCGTCCACTTTGCATAAGTTGTTGGAAGCGGGATTGGTGGAGGACGCAAGTGTTTTTCAGCGTGATGCGCAAAATCCTTTGAAGGGCGATTTATTCATTATCGATGAGGCGTCCATGTTGGATGTCAGCCTGATGTACCATTTTTTGGAGGCGGTGCCCGATCACGCCCGCGTCATTTTTGTCGGTGATGTCGATCAGTTGCCGCCGGTTGGTCCGGGGAACGTGTTGCGCGATATCATCGCATCGGATACGGTGCCGGTCGTAAGGCTGGAGCATATTTACCGACAGGAGGAAGGCAGCGGTATTGCGCTGGCCGCCGCGGCCATACGCCAAGGGCAGATGCCGGTGTGGCGTGATGACGTTACTTTTATCGACTGCGCCGAAGAAGAAGCGCTCGAGGAAGTTTTGTCACTTTGTCGCACGCTCCGTTACGCGGATCCGGAGCGTCAGTTTGCCATGCAGGTGCTGGCGCCGATGTACCGAGGTATCTGCGGTGTCGATGCATTGAATCAGGCGTTGCAGCGGCAGGCGCACGGATACATGGGAAAATCCAACCGCGGTTTGCAGGTCGGCGATAAGGTCATGCAGCGGAAAAATAATTACGAAAAAGGCGTTTATAACGGTGATTTGGGCGAAGTATATGCAGTCGGCGAGGAACATATCGCGGTCGATTTTCGCATTAAAAATTCTACCTATGAGCGCGGTGAGTTACAGGAACTGCAGTTGGCTTATGCACTGACTGTGCATAAGAGTCAGGGGAGCGAATACGAAACGGTAGTGTTGGTGCTGCTGCCTTCGCAACAAATCATGTTGCAGCGAAATCTTGTGTATACGGCAGTGACCCGTGCCAAATCCCATGTGTATATTGTCGGTTCGCCGGCGGCGTTCAAGAAAGCATTGCGCACCCAACACACAGCCGGTCGCACCAGCCTTTTGCGTGCGCGTTTGACAGGAGAAATCGATGCCTAGTTTTTGGCAATATCTTTTATCTTTTTTATATCCGCCGCATTGCCCCGGCTGTCACGTGGCGGTCAGTCGGCACGGTGAGTGGTGTCGGCATTGCCGTGACGAGGTATGGCAGCCGCGGCAGCTTGGTGGATTTTGTCATCGTAAGCGGTAGTGCTGATGTGCGAGCGACATTTAAGGATGGAACAAACATAATAGTATAAATAAAATCAGAGCGGTGGCAGGCAGGAATGTACCCAATATGGTATACAAAAAATAAAGAGGCTTCCAATTTTCCCTCTAAAAGGTTAAAATAAAAGAAAGTATCATTTTCTTTCGAGAGGAGAAAAGAGTATGGGAAAACTAAAAACGGCACTTCTTTCTATCGGGATGAGCATGGTTGTGGGTGTATCTGTTTTTGCTCAGGTGCAAGAAGCAACGGAAATGCGCACCAACTGGTCGTTGAAATACCCGGTGGTTACCGTGGAAGGGAACCCCGCAGCACAGGCGGCTATTAATGCGGATCTTATGGAAAGAGTTGATCATGTGCGAGCAGATTTCCAGAGCGGGCAATACTACACGGCGGGCGGATGGTATGAAGTCAATTATGAAGATGATTCCTTGCTGTCCATAACCATGGCTTTGTACGGATATCCGCATGGAGCAAACGGAAATCATGTTTGGAATTACGCTGTCGTCTATGACAAAAACACGGGGAATCGTATACCGCTTGAACATTTTGTGAGAGTAACCATAGACGATTTGAATAGCCTTGCACTCTTTTCTCTGTATAGCGATTCGGGGGAACGCGTGAAAGCACAGTCACGAGTGGATCGTGTTCCGGCGATGTACTTCCTGGAAGGTGACGGCGTGATTTGTGTGCAATTTAGGGCTTATGAACTTGCCGCGGGTGTCTATGGAAGCACCTATGTCCGCATTGACCGGGAGCATGCAGACTACTTTAACAGGAAAAACCAGTAGCAGTTAGAGAAGAAAAGAAAGCCAAAACAAAAAATCAGAACGGTCGCGCTCGAAGATGCAATCGTTCTGATTTTTTGTATAATGTAATTAAGAGAAAGGCATGCACACGGGGATGTGCAAAATCCATGCTATCGTGTTATTGTATCAAATACGTATTATGTTGGGATGATATCTATACTATGGGCGCTACGCTGGAAGAAGCGGCACGTGTCCTGCACCGAGCCGGTGCCGCGCAAATTATCGGTTCGGGAATCACGTCGGGCGCACGGTAACTCAAAATGTCGATAAATACACGGACATAGGAAGATGTTCAACGGGAGTGACGCGGAGTTTATAAATTGAATCAGGCATAAAATATTGACAAGAACGCTAAAGAGGAAATAATCATTTAAATAAAGGCAGTTTCTCATTGAAAAGAGGGAAACGATGAATAAAATTTATAAAGCCATATTTAATCGTGTAAAGATAGGAGAAATCGATGCCTGATTTTTGGCGGCAACTTTTATCTTTTTTATACCCGCCGCATTGCCCCGGCTGTCACGTGGCGGTCAGTCGGCACGGTGAGTGGTGTCGGCATTGCCGTGACGAGGTATGGCAGCCGCGACAGCTTGCGGGGAGTCATCATGGCAAGCTTACGGGATGTTACGCTTGCACGGATTACCGCGGCGGCGTGCGCAGCGCCTTGTTGCGTTATAAATTCGGACGCAAGCATTTGAATCCACTGGTATTTCAAAATTTGTTGCGCGATTTTCCCTGGCCGGATGCGTTTCCGGATGACGCTCTGTGCGTACCGATTCCACTCTCGCGGGAGCGCTACGCCGAGCGTGGCTTTAATCAGGTGGCGGAAATTTTCGCACCGCTCGCGCAGGAGCGCGGCTGGCAGTGGTCAAAAGACCTTGTCAAAGTACGTCACACGCCGGCGCAATCCACATTGAGTCGTACGGATCGTCATACCAATATAAAAAACTCCTTCCGGTGGGAAGGAGTTCCATTGACAGGTTGTACGGTGATTCTTGTGGATGATATCTATACTACGGGCGCTACGCTTGAAGAAGCGGCGCGTGTCCTGCACCGAGCCGGCGCCGCGCAAATTATCGGTTGGGTGATCGCGTCAGGCGCGCGTTAACTCAAAATGTCGATAAACACACGGACAATCGACGGATCGAACAGAAGACCGGAGGCGCTGAAGAGTTCATTCAACGCTTCCTGTTTTGTTTTCGCCCAATTTTCCGCCGAAGGATTGGTGATTTGTTCGTAGTAATCGGCAACGGCAATGATGCGGGCACCCAAAGGAATATTTACGCCGCGCAGATGTTTGGGAAAACCGGTGCCGTCCCAGCGTTCATGATGATGTCGGATATAGGGAATAATATGCTGGCAAGCCGGAATCGTTTCGAGCATATTGCTGCCGAGATCCGGATGTTTTTTGTATAGGGCTTGTTCGCGTCTCGTCAAGAAAGGCATCTTGTGCAACGCCACTGTCGGCAATGTCAAAAGCCCGATGTCATGCAATAGAGCAGCCGATTGAATCGTTTCGATTTCGGCGGCCGGTAAACCCATTTGAGCGGCAATGCTGGCCGCATAATGCGCGACCTGAATGGAATGCGAGTAGAGTCGGTGGCTTTTTTGGCGCAGCAAAAAAAGCATGGGCTCCATGACTCGGCCCAATTCGCGTCGATCTTTTTGGTATACTTCCGCCGTATGCATTAAATTCAAGGTAAACATGCAAACACCCTTGCTCATTTATGTAAAGAGTATGTTTTTTTAGCCTTATTTCATTATACCCTTTTTTTTCGGTTTAAACGAGATAAAATCTGAGATTTTCGTATGCCGATTTTATATAAGGGAAACGACTTTTTGAACTTGACTTTTTGCAAGCAGGTTTGTAAAATGAGGCAAACTGTTTACGGGTCTGTGGTTGCAAGTCGAGGCCAGTCGCAGGCAAAACGACCCACGTAAGAAAACAAAAATGTTTTTGAGCATGGTGCGGCTTAGAAGTAAGACCTGCCGGTAAAACCGAGAGGACGAATAGTGACGAGAGAAGCGAAAGTTCCAGCAGGCGAGTGTGGGGGCAAAGACCAGGTCAGCCGATAAACAGTTTTCAAGTTGACAAAGTCATCGTTTTTCGTTAAACTGGAATATATTGAAAATACACGATGAACGGAAAAAGTAAACGTCGGTGTTGCCTCAAGAGAGAGCGGATCGTGGCTGTAAATTCGCTTGGCAACCAACGTTGAAGTGCCTCCCGGAGTGGTGCTGCAGAAGGTGAGTACGCAGCAACGGTAAAGTCCCGTTACGACGATCGAGATACAGCTATCTGTAAAGCAGAGTGGAACCGCGTTTAAACGCCTCTGCAGCAGGTGGTTTTTTTATTTTAAAGGAGCGGCAAGTGAACTTTTTGCAACAATGTCAAAATGATATTCGCGTTGTGTTCGCACGCGACCCTGCGGCAAAAAACTTTTGGGAAGTTATTTTTTGCTACCCCGGTTTGCACGCATTGTGGTGGCATCGTGTATCGCACTGGTGGTATCGGCACGACTGCTTTTTGATCGCGCGCTTGGTGTCCCATTGGGCGCGTTTTTATACGGGTATTGAAATTCACCCCGGCGCGCAGATCGGTAACGGTGTTTTCATTGATCACGGCGGCGGGGTGGTGATCGGTGAAACGGCCGTCGTCGGTGATAATGTGACACTTTACCAGGGGGTAACCTTGGGCGGCACAGGGAAAGAAAAAGGCAAACGCCACCCGACGCTTGAAGATTACGTAGTAGTTGCCTGCGGAGCCAAAGTGCTCGGTTCGTTTACCGTAGGCGAAGGTGCGAAAATAGGCGCCGGTTCGGTGGTGCTTAAGCCGGTACCACCGCACAGCACCGTCGTCGGTATTCCGGGGCAAGTGATTTCCAGTCGAGGGATCAGCCCGTTGCATATCGATAACGATGAAGAGGAAGTTGATTTGGATCACTCCGAATTGCCGGATCCGATTAAAGAAAAAATAACAAATTTGAAAGAGCAAGTCGCACTTTTGGAAGAACGTTTAGCAAAATTGGAGGAAAACCATGCAAGTCGATGAAACGGATTTAAAAAATATTTACGTATATAATACGCTTTCCAAGCAAAAAGAAGAATTTACGCCGATTACTCCCGGGGAAGTGAAAATGTATGTGTGCGGTGTCACGCCGTACAATCATTCGCATATAGGCAACGCGCGGCCGTTTGTGACCTGGGATGTGATTCATCGTTACTTGGAATATCGCGGTTACCAAGTAACACACATTCAAAATTTCACGGACGTGGATGACAAAATTATTAATGCGTCGAAACTGGCGGGCGTGCAATGGAGCGATATTGCCGATCAATTTATCGTGACGTATTTTGAAGTGATGGATGCGCTGCATATTCGCCGGGTGGATCGCTATCCGCGCGTATCCGAGCACATGGATGACATTATTCGCATGATCGAAGGACTGATTGCGAAAGGATACGCCTATCCGTTGCACGGCGATGTGTACTATGACATCTCTACATTTGCGCCGTACGGGAAACTTTCCGGTCGCAATGTGGAAGACATGCTGGCGGGCGCGCGTGTGGCCGTCGATGACGAAAAACGCAATCCGGGAGACTTTGCCTTGTGGAAAGCGGCCAAACCCGATGAACCGTCGTGGGACAGCCCATGGGGCAAAGGCCGTCCGGGGTGGCACATCGAATGCTCCGCGATGAGTACTAAATATCTCGGTGATACATTTGATTTCCACGGCGGCGGCAGCGATCTTATTTTCCCACACCATGAAAATGAAATTGCGCAGTCGGAAGGCTGCACAGGTCACGCTTTTGTTAATTACTGGCTGCATAACGGCTTTATCACGATTGACCAGGAAAAAATGAGTAAATCGCTGGGTAATTTTTTTCTCGTCAAAGACATTTTGGCCAAATACAGTCCGGACGCATTGCGCTTTTTCCTTATCTCCACGCATTATCGCAGCCCGCTGGACTTCAGTGACGAACGTTTGGAAGAGGCGGAGCGGACGGTGGCTCGTCTGGCGGCAACGGTGGCAAAATTGCGGCAGGCGGTCAATCGCGGTCATCGGGAAGAAGATTTCACCGCGCAGGAATTGCGTACGGCGGCGATTGAAGCACGGCACGCGTTTATCGCCGCGATGAATGATGATTTCAACACAGCACTGGCCATCGGCGCGATGTTTACGTTGGTGAAAAATACGAACATCTATCTTGCCGGCAATAACGGCGAAGATGCCCGCACGCTGAATACGGTACTGGATGTTTTGCATGAAATGATGGATGTCCTCGGCATTTTGCCGCAAATCTGGGAAGAGCCGAAAGTGGACGAGAACGAATTCAAAGAGTTGCTGGAAATGCTCGTCGGCGTTCGCCAACAGGCAATCAATGAAGATTTACCGGAACTGGCGCAAGAAATGACTGAGCGATTTGATGCCCTCGGAGTCGCACTTGAAGCGGAACCTCCGCAACATGCGCCGGAAGCCCGTTACCAGGCTGTGATGCAATCCGTTTTGGCACTGCGTGAACAAGCGCGCGCCGAGAAAAAATATCAATTCGCCGACTTGCTGCGGGATCGATTGGCAGCGATCGGAATTGTGGTTGAAGACGGACCGGAAGGTTCGACGTGGCATCGTCGTGAAATTTAAACAATATTTATATCTGCGTGACGAAGCGATCGAGCGTTTGGCGCAGGGGACGACGA
>QWBY01000120.1_pt1 | contig 87067 bp, 69 predicted proteins | sample 1972471 | NCBI WGS metagenome assembly QWBY01 (sample SAMN09866722, study PRJNA288562) | Human gut metagenome isolate term6_stool, whole genome shotgun sequencing...
CGCGAACATGGTGTAATGATGGGGCAAATTATTTTCGACGATGAAGCTGACAATATTCCTACTGCTCACTACGAAGGTGTGAATTTTGTAGACCTTGTCTCAACGAAGAAAATTATCCGATATAATGAAGGTGGTGGGAAAAAAGTAGTGTTAGTAGATTGTGGTGTGAAAGCCAATATCTTGCGCGAATTAGTAAATCGCAATATTGAAGTCATTCGCGTACCTTGGAATTACGATTACACATCATTAGAATACGATGGACTTTTCCTTGCTAATGGTCCTGGCGACCCAGATATGTGTAACGATGCTGTGGAGATAATTCGCAAGCAAATGAATGAAAGCACTAAACCAATCTGTGGTATTTGTATGGGAAATCAACTTTTATCAAAGGCTGCTGGAGCTACTATTTTTAAGTTGAAATATGGTCATCGTGGACATAATCAACCTGTTCGTTTGGTAGGAACAAACAAATGTTATGTTACTTCACAAAACCATGGTTATGCGGTTGATGCAAAGACAATGGGAAAAGATTGGGAAGAACTTTTTGTAAATATGAACGATGGTAGCAACGAAGGAATCCGCCACAAGGTAAACCCTTGGTTTAGTTCACAATTCCACCCAGAAGCAAGTTCAGGTCCAGTAGATACAGTATTTATGTTTGACAAATTTGTAGAAACACTGAAATAATGAAAAACGAATCAATAAAGAAAGTCCTGCTACTTGGTTCAGGCGCATTGAAGATAGGTGAAGCTGGTGAGTTTGATTATTCGGGTTCACAAGCATTGAAAGCCTTACGTGAAGAAGGTGTTTCTACCGTTCTTATCAACCCAAATATTGCAACGGTTCAAACATCAGAAGGTGTAGCTGACCAGATTTATTATCTACCAGTACAACCTTATTTTGTAGAACGTGTCATTGAAAAAGAACGCCCAGATGGTATTCTGTTGGCATTTGGTGGACAAACTGCATTGAATTGTGGTGTTGAGTTAGACCGCCTTGGAATACTCGAAAAGTACAATGTTAAAGTTCTTGGTACGCCAGTAAAGGCGATTATGAACACGGAAGACCGTGAACTTTTCGTACAACAATTAGATGAAATCGATGTAAAAACCATTAAAAGCGAGGCTTGCGAAAATATAGAAGAAGCACGAGAAGCTGCCAAAATATTGGGTTATCCAGTCATTATCCGTGCGGCTTATGCTTTGGGTGGACTCGGTAGTGGTTTTGCTGATAACGAAGAAGAACTCAATAAACTTTGCGAAAAAGCCTTTTCTTTCTCTCCACAAGTGTTGGTTGAGAAGAGTTTAAAAGGCTGGAAAGAAATAGAATACGAGGTGGTGCGTGACCAATACGATAATTGTATTACGGTCTGCAACATGGAAAATTTCGACCCATTGGGTATCCATACGGGCGAGTCAATCGTGATTGCACCTTCTCAAACCCTCACCAATAGTGAATATCATAAACTCCGCAAATTGGCGATAAAGATAGTTCGCCACATTGGTATTGTAGGTGAATGTAACGTACAATACGCTTTCGACCCTAAGAGCGAAGATTATCGTGTCATTGAAGTCAATGCACGCCTCTCTCGTTCATCGGCTTTGGCAAGTAAAGCAACAGGCTATCCTCTTGCTTTTGTTGCTGCTAAACTCGGTATGGGCTATGGTTTGTTCGAGTTGAAGAACTCGGTTACCAAGACTACATCGGCTTTCTTTGAGCCAGCGTTAGACTATGTTGTTTGCAAAATACCACGTTGGGATTTGAGCAAATTCCGTGGCGTTGATAAGGAATTAGGTTCAAGTATGAAATCTGTGGGCGAAGTTATGGCGATAGGTCGCAACTTTGAAGAAGCCATACAGAAGGGCTTGCGCATGATAGGGCAGGGCATGCACGGTTTTGTAGAGAATAAAGAACTCGAAATCGAAGACATTGATGCTGCGCTTCGTGAACCAACTGATAAGCGTATCTTTGTCATTTCAAAGGCAATGCACAAAGGTTATACTGTAGACCAGATTCATGAATTGACCAAGATAGACCATTGGTTCTTGCATAAGCTCAAGCATATTATTGATATTGATGAAGATTTAAAGCGTTGCAACATCAATACGCTTGATAAAGAACTCTTGCGCACGGCTAAGATTTATGGTTTTACCGATTTCCAAGTGGCGCGTGCCGTTGGTTTGGAAGATGAGGTTGGTAATATGCACAAGGCGGTTTTGGTGGTTCGTCAGTTGCGTAAAGGCTACGGAATTTTGCCTGTTGTCAAGCAAATTGACACTTTGGCAGCTGAATATCCAGCGCAAACCAATTACCTTTACCTTACTTATTCGGGCGTAGCCTCTGATGTTCAATTTACTTCCGACCGCAAAAGCGTAATTGTTCTTGGCTCAGGAGCTTATCGTATTGGTTCTTCGGTTGAGTTCGATTGGTGTGGTGTGCAAGCATTAAATACCATTCGCAAGCAAGGGTATCGCTCTATCATGATAAATTACAACCCTGAAACCGTATCAACTGACTATGATATGTGCGACCGTCTTTATTTTGACGAACTCACTTTTGAGCGTGTTATGGACGTTATTGATATGGAAGTTCCTCACGGTGTAATCGTTTCAACGGGCGGACAAATTCCTAATAACCTTGCCATGTATCTTGATGCCGAAAATGTTCCTATTCTTGGAACAAAGGCAAAGGATATTGATAATGCAGAAGACCGTGCCAAATTCTCAGCTATGTTGAACGAAATTGGTGTGAACCAACCAGAATGGCGTGCGCTAACAAGTATGGACGATATTCAAGAGTTTGTAGACCGTGTCGGTTTCCCTGTACTCGTTCGTCCTTCTTATGTACTTTCGGGTGCTGCTATGAATGTTTGTTCAAATAACGATGAATTGGAACGCTTCCTTAAATTGGCTGCTAATGTGAGCGAAGACCACCCAGTAGTGGTAAGCAAATTCATTGAAAATGCCAAGGAAATCGAAATGGACGCTGTGGCACGTGATGGCGAAATAATGGCTTACGCTATTTCTGAACATATTGAATTTGCTGGTGTTCACTCAGGCGATGCTACCATTCAGTTCCCTCCACAAAAGCTTTATATTGAAACCGTGCGCCGTGTGAAGCGTATTAGCCGACAAATTGCGAAAGCACTGCACATTAATGGTCCTTTCAACATACAGTTTATGGCACGCGATAACGATATTCTCGTGATTGAATGTAACCTCCGTGCAAGTCGCTCTTTCCCATTTGTAAGTAAGGTTTTGAAGCTAAACTTCATTGATTTAGCAACCAAGATAATGTTGAACGTACCTGTTGAGAAACCAAATAAAAACCTCTTCGACCTTGATTATGTGGGTATTAAGGCTTCTCAATTTTCGTTCAATCGCTTGCAAAAAGCCGACCCTGTATTGGGAGTTGATATGAGTTCAACTGGCGAAGTAGGTTGTATTGGTGAAGATACTCATACCGCATTATTGAAGAGTATGCTCTCTGTTGGTCAGCGTATTCCTAAAAAGAACATTCTTCTCTCTACGGGTGGAGCGAAACAAAAGGCAGAAATGCTTGATGCTGCCAAAATGTTGAAGGCTCATGGTTATAATATTTACGCAACAGGCGGTACCTCTAAGTATTTGGAAGAGAACGGCATAGAAAACACCTTGGTTTATTGGCCATCTGATGAAGGGCAATACCCACAAGCGTTAGACCTTTTGCATGATAAGAAAATCGATATGGTGGTGAATATTCCTAAAGACCTTACACCACGCGAATTAACCAACGGTTACAAGATTCGCCGTGCATCAATCGATTTCAACATTCCTTTGCTTACTAATAGTCGCCTTGCAAGTGCCTTTATTTCAGCTTTCTGCCACGTTCAATTGGACGAAATTGATATTAAAGCATGGGGTGAATATTAATTTGCTGATATTATTTTGAATAGCCTTGCATAGGTAGCAGAATATTTTTGAAAGAAGATGCCCTCTAAAAGTTTGGTGTTAAACTTTTAGGGGGTATTTTTTTGGGAGTGTTGGACGAATCGGACGAGTCGGACTTATCGGACGGGTTAGACGTGGGTGTTGTTAGAGTGCCATAATTTGGGTTATTGAGGAACTTTAAGTATATGGTCTACTTCGTAACAGGTGGATTAAAACTCGATTACCCACATGAGACGTTATAGACCCCTATTTTTTATAGTTTACCTTTATTTATTTGCTTTTTCAACTTGCGTAACGCTTTTTTTCTAATTTGTCTTACACGTTCTCTTTTAATGTCCATTATGTCGGCAGTCTCTTGCATGGTGTAGGCTTCTTCGTCTTTGATGGCATAGAGCAGTGAAATGACTTTTCGTTGGCGTGCATCGAGAACACTCATCGCCTTTTTAATTTCCTCTCTTACAATCTGTTTCGTAAGGTTTTCATCGGCATGTTGCGAATTAGCATTCTCTAAAATGGTTTGCAAAGTGAATGTTCCGTTGCTTCCTGCGGGGATAGGTTGGTCTATCGAAACCCTATGTGCTGTGCGCTTTCGAGGTTTTTTCTCGTCTTTATTTTGCACTTTAAAAGTTTCAAGTTGCTCGTTTATGGCTTCTTCCATGGCTTTTCTAATGTATGGAGCAGCAAACTTTACGAATCGAGTTCCCTTCGTTCCGTCAAATTTTTGTGCAGCGTACATCATGCCAATATTGCCTTCGCTAATGAGGTCGTCCTCGCCTAAGCCTCTATTTTTGTATTGATGTGCGATAGAAACAACAAACTTGAGGTTGGATTTTGTCAGTTTTTCCAACGCTTTTGCATCACCGATTTTTATTTGCTTGGCAAGGTCTTGTTCGTCTTTATCGCTCAATAACTGCTCGTTCGCAATATCTTTTATATATTTTTCGTTTGTAGCCATCTTCATTTTCTCCTTTCTTCTTTATCAACGAACCTATTTGTTAAAAAAACTGTCCCAATTAGTTGTTAAATCAGTTCTTCTTTTCTCCTCATTGGGTTGATATTTCATGTAATCAATAGGCTTGCAATCATTAGGATACAACTCGCTCAAAGTTTCTTTGCATTCTTCTTTATCCATGGAAATAGCCTCTGGCAAGCTCCTATTGTACTCGTCCATTTTATTCAATTCAAAGCAGCATCTTGCAAAAACGGCGTATCCTTGTTTCCAATCCTTTGGGGTTTGGGGCAAATTTTCTCTTAATAATTTATAGGCAAACCCTATTAGTCCGTTGTCAAAACCTGCTATTGCCACTTGAATATAGGCTATTTCTCGGCATGTAGCCGTATCAATTCCGTCTGCGAAGTATTTGCTTGCTAAATCAAAATTTCCTTCTCCCAATTCAATATGTCCCATTGAGATGTAGACAATACTCTTTTCGTCTTCCCTACATAGGTTTAGATAGTTTTCGTAAAACTTGAGTGCTTCGTCAGAATTGCCGAGTGCGAAGAGCGCATTTGCCTTGTTGAGTATGGCATGCTGATTGTTTGGATTGATAGCAATCGAGTATTCACTTGCCGACAATGCTCCTTCCAAATCGCCTTGTTGGAAATTATTATCCGCTAATTGGTCCCAATATTCGTGTGAATGTGGTTCTTCGTCAAGCAAATTGTTTAATATTTTGTTGCTTGCATCGTAGTTCCCCAAAATGGTATATAATTGTCCTAAAACTTCTTTGTACTCAGAATTGTCTTTGTCTTCATACATTTCCAACCATTCTTTTGCTATTTCGGGATAATCAAAATAAACAAAAAGTTTGGCGCAATCTAAGATATACTCTTCAGTACTTTCGTCTTCGTAATATTTAAGTTCTGATAAATGATTTTTTAATAAGCCATTTGCCTCATCTTCTTTCTTCTCTAAGCACTTTAATTCGGCTATTAAGGAGAAATAATTAAAATCAGTTTTATCATTCATTTGCTCCGCAAGTGCGTAGGCCTTGTCAATATTTCCTTCTTGATAAACAATCATTCTTGCCAAATTATAGAGGAGAGGTACCGAATCGGGAAATATTTCTAAAGCAAAATCTAAGGCTTCTTTTGCTTTATCGAATTCTTCTATGCTAATATAGTATTCAGCAATATCGGCAAGTTCCTCTGAATCGAGAAACTCGCCAATCTTATATTGAAGCATATCCTCATATTTTTTGAGTATACACTTAAATTCTTCACTATTAAAATAATCTTCCACTAATTATTTATCTTTCGTTTTTGCCCAAGTATCTTTCAGTCCAACTGTTTTGTTGAAGACCAATTTTTCCGTTGTTGTATCTGGGTCAAGCATGAAATATCCTGTACGCTGGAATTGCAAATAGTCGCCTGGTTTCTTCTCAGCAAGATATTTTTCAACGTAGCAGTTCTTATACACCTTTAAACTTTCAGGATTTAAGAGTTCACGGAAATCTCTTTCGTCAGCCGAAGGGTTCTCAATACTGAAAAGACGGTCGTATTCTCTGACTTCAGCTTCCAAACAATGGTCGGCACTTACCCAATGCAATGTACCTTTTACCTTTCTGTTTGAACCTTCCATACCACTCTTACTATTTGGGTCGTATTCCGCTTGAATTTCTATGATATTGCCATTTTCGTCCTTTGTGCAGCCTGTACACATTATAATATATGCACTCTTCAAGCGAACTTCTTTGCCTGGTGTCATGCGGAAGAACTTCTTTGGAGCGTCTTCCATGAAGTCGGCACGTTCTATCCACAAGTTTTTAGAGAAAGTAATGGTATGTTTTCCGTCAGCTTCGTTTTCAGGATTGTTGATGGTTTCCATTTCTTCTGTTTGTCCTTCGGGATAGTTTGTAATCACCAATTTCACAGGGTCGAGCACAGCACTCACGCGTGTAGCCTTCTGATTTAAGTCGTTACGCACAGCAGCTTCGAGCAATGCCATATCGTTCAAAGCGTCAAACTTTGTGTAACCAATTGAATCGATGAAAGCACGGATAGATTCTGGAGAATAACCGCGGCGGCGCATACCACAAAGTGTTGGCATACGAGGGTCGTCCCAACCATTTACGAATTTTTCATCTACCAATGTGTGCAACTTTCTCTTTGACATTACAGTGTATGTAAGGTTCAATCTGTTGAACTCAATCTGGCGTGGACGATTGTCATTCAAAGGATTATCTGTGCCGTCAGACTCTTTCAAAAAGTCAATAAACTTATCGTATAATGGACGGTGAGGCACAAATTCTAATGTACAAATAGAGTGGGTAACACCTTCAAAGTAGTCGCTTTGTCCGTGAGCGAAGTCATACATAGGATAGCAATTCCACTTTGTACCCGTTCTGTGGTGTGGTGTGTGAATGATGCGATACATGATAGGGTCACGGAAGTGCATGTTGGCATTTGCCATATCAAGTTTAGCACGCAAAACCATGCTGCCTTCTACTACCTCAGGTGTATTCATCTTTTTAAAAAGTTCAAGACTTTCTTCTATAGGACGGTCTCTATAAGGTGAAGGTGTGCCAGGTTGGGTCGGTGTACCTTTTTGTGCAGCTATCGTTTCAGAGTCTTGCTCATCAACATAAGCCAATCCTTTCTTAATCAACCATACTGCAAACTCCCATAATCTTTCGAAATAATCGCTTGCATAGTAGATGTTACCCCATTTAAATCCGAGCCAACTAATATCGTGCAGAATATTTTCTACATACTCGTTCTTTTCTTTTGAAGGATTTGTATCATCGAATCGCAAATTACAAATACCCTTATATTTTTCAGCCACTCCGAAGTCCATGCAGATAGCCTTGGCGTGTCCAATATGCAGATAACCATTTGGTTCTGGAGGGAAACGTGTTTGAATGCGTTTTCCGTTCTTTCCTTCTGCAATATCTTCTTCTACGAGTTGCTCTACAAAGCTTAAACTACGTTTTTCTTCGTTGGTGTTACTTTCTATTGTATTCATAAGCTAAAATTTTTCTTGTGCAAAGATAACTATTTTTTTTTTCTTATCTGCTCATTTGCTTTATAATAACGTTTAAAGCAAGCGTAATACAATATTTTTTCTTCAATAAATAATAAAAAACGAATATTTTTTGAAAATAATTAAGCAAAAATTTGCCAGTAATTAAAAAATAATTTATCTTTGCACTCGTTATCCTGAATACAATCTTTTTACCTTAAATGACTAATACCTATTGAGGTTGAGTGCCCGTCGCTGCGAAGCGTAGGGCATTTTTATATCCAAATAACTTTTATCTTTCTTCTAATATTTATCAATATAGGCTCTTTTGAACTTCAAAATAGGCTGTTTTGAATGGCAAAACCTATGGTTTAATTTTCAAAAGGGCGGCGGTGTTCATCTAAGTTTTCTTGTATGATTTTTATTCAGTTCTTTTTTAAAGTGCGATTTCTCGCCACGAGCATGTACAAATTTCGCTTTGCTCATTTGTATGCTTCGTGTGGCTTAACGAAATCGTTCTTTTGCAAAGTGCGATTTCTCGCCACGAGCATGTACAAATTTCGCGTTGCTCATTTGCATGCTTCGTGTGGCTTAACGAAATCGTTCTTTTTCAAAGTGCGATTTCTCGCCACGAGCATGTACAAATTTCGCGTTGCTCATTTGCATGCTTCGTCTGGCTTAACGAAATCGTTCTTTTAATTTTGCCTTTCCTTTTGTTTGTCCACCAACTTTTTTGTAACTTTGCCGTTGATATGTTCAAGAAGATAGTAAAGTTTTTTCGGTGGATAATAGCTTTGTTGTTTGTTTCCACTATTTTGGGAGTTGTTGTTTATCGCTTCATTCCCGTATATTTCACACCTTTAATGTTCTCTCGTTGTTTCGAGCAAATAGCTAATGGTGAGGATATTAAGTTGTATCATGATTGGATTTCGTTAGACGAGATGCCAAAGTCTATGCCTGTAGCAGTGATAGCGAGCGAAGACCAGCGTTTTCTTTCTCATCATGGTTTCGATTATGATGCCATTGCACAAGCTGCAAAAGACAATATGAGTGGGGAGAAGAAAATACGTGGTGGCTCTACTATTTCGCAGCAAACAGCCAAGAATGTTTTCTTGTGGCAAGGACGTTCATGGGTGCGAAAAGGATTGGAGGTTTATTTCACTTTCCTTATTGAAACACTGTGGAGTAAGGAACGTATCATGGAAGTTTATTTAAATTCCATAGAAATGGGCGATGGCATTTATGGCGTACAGGCATGTGCCGAACAAAATTTTGGTATTGATGCAAAGAACCTTACACGTTCCGATTGTGCTTTGATAGCTGCAACTTTGCCTAATCCACGCCGTTTCTCATCGAAATCGCCTGGACCCTATATGCGCAAGCGATTGAAGCAGATTGAACGACAAATGAAGAATATACCAGCGTTTAAATATTAAAGCCTCACCCCCCAACCCTCTCCGTTGGGAGAGGGAGTGCAGATTAGCCCAATAAGAATAAAGAAGATACATTATAATGCAAGATAATACAGAAGAAAAGATAAAAGAATTGCTTTCAGGATTGAATGAAAATCAGCGTGCTGCGGTAGAATATTGTCAAGGCGCATCGTTGGTGGTAGCAGGAGCAGGTTCGGGCAAAACGCGTGTCTTGACCTATAAAATAGCTTACCTAATGATGTGTGGCGTACTCCCTTATCGGATTCTTGCACTGACATTTACCAATAAAGCTGCTAAAGAAATGCAATCACGCATTGGTCAGTTGGTGAGCCATGACGATGCCAAGCAACTTTATATGGGTACTTTCCACTCTGTTTTTTCTCGTATTTTGCGTGCAGAAGCCGATAAATTAGGCTATGAACGCAATTTTACCATTTACGATGAATCGGATTCGCGTTCACTGATAAAAACCATTGTAAAGTCTTTAGGGTTAGATGATAAGAAATACAAAGCATCGAGTGTGCATGGACTTATCTCTATGGCAAAGAATCATTTGATAACCGCTGATGCTTATAGCAATGACCAAGCAGCAAAAGAACGTGATAGAGCGGCACAAATGCCAGCAGTTTCTCAGATTTATACCACCTATCAAGCTCATTGCCGACAGTCAAATGCAATGGATTTCGATGATTTATTGGTCAATACTTATCGTCTTTTTCAGGAACATGAGGACATTTGTAAGAAGTATGCTGAATGTTTTCAGTACATTTTGGTAGACGAATATCAAGATACCAATATTGTGCAAACGGCTATTGTTCAGTTATTAGCCCAACAACACCAACGCATTTGTGTGGTAGGCGACGACTATCAAAGCATTTATTCGTTCCGTGGAGCTAATATTGATAATATCTTAGATTTTCAAAATCGCTTTAACGATGTGAAAGTCTTTAAGTTGGAACGCAATTATCGGTCTACACAAAAGATAGTTGAGGCTGCCAATTCGCTCATGAAACACAATTCACGTCAGATACCAAAAGATGTTTATTCGAAAGAAAGTGAAGGCGCAAAGATAAGCTACAAGCCCTGTTACAGCGACCGTGAAGAAGCTATGGTGGTAGTGAAAGAAATCAATCAACTAAAGCGCAGACAATCGTTCGAATATGACGCATTTGCTATTCTATATAGAACTAATGCACAAAGTCGTAGTTTTGAAGACGAGTTGCGTAAGAACAACATTCCTTACCAAATATTTGGTGGAACAGCTTTCTACCAACGCAAAGAAATCAAAGATATTATAGCTTACTTCCGTATGGTAGCCAATCCAAACGATGAAGAGGCTTTTAAGCGTATTGTAAATTATCCTGCTCGTGGCATTGGCAATACGACCATTCAGAAAATATTAGATTGTGCCGATGAACATCAAGTGAGTTTATGGGAAATTGTGAGCGACCCTTTAAAATACAATTTAGCTGTGAATAAGGGAACGCTTGCAAAAATCAATGGCTTTACAGATATTATCACCAATTTTATCAAGCAATTGGCTACGACCGATGCCTATACACTGGGTTCTGAAATCATCAAAGAAAGTGGAATGATGGCAGAATTGAATCGGGGAATAGAGGCGGAAGATGTTGCAAGGCGAGAGAATTTAGATGAATTTCTGGGAAGCTTGCAAGCATTTGTAGAAGGAAATCGAGAAGAAGGGCGTGAAGAAGAAACCTTCTTAACCGACTTTTTGCAAGAGGTTTCGCTCTACTCTGATTTGGATAAAGCAACAGAAGACAAGCCGAAAGTAACGCTTATGACCATTCATGCGGCGAAAGGTTTGGAATTTCCAGTTGTTTTCATCGTGGGATTGGAAGAGAATGTTTTTCCAAACCAAATGTCTGCTACTTCTTTGCGAGAGTTAGAAGAAGAACGCCGTTTGCTTTATGTGGCAATGACCCGTGCTGAACAGTTCTGTATCTTGACAAATGCTAAGAATAGATACCGTTATGGTTCCATGCAGTTTAACAATCCGAGTCGATTCATAGCCGATATAGACCCTAAATACATTGCTGCTGACGAGGAAATGAGTTTTAATAGTGGTGGAACAGGCAGAATGCCATGGGATAGACCTGCTTCGTCAGACAATTTCCGAGATTACGAACCCAATAAGCCTTACACTGGGAGTAGAGAGTGGGAGAGTGGTAACTTCCAAAAAGGTGGTCGTTGGCAAAATGCTAACCCTGTGGCGAGTCAATTTCGTGCCGACCCAAAGCCAAAAATTACGGAACGAAAAGCCCCTGAGCGTGCAATTGACCCATTATCAGCACGTACCAAGCAGCGATTGATGAGTGAAGGCGGAAACTTTAAGAAGTTGTCGGCTGCAATTGCCAATGGTGGTCGTCAATATAGCGAACCAACTCTAAGTGCAAATGTAAGCAATGCTGCCGTTGGAGAGTTGAAAGTAGGCAATATTATTGAACATCAGCGATTTGGAATAGGAGAAGTAATGGGTATAGAAGGCGTGGGAGAAAACACAAAAGCAACTGTAACTTTCCGTAATGCAGGAACGAAACAACTGCTTTTGAAGTTTGCTAAATATAAAATCGTTAAAGATTAATGCCGCAAATCTGCTGATAAGGACATTGTTTACATATATCTTTTATCGTTGTTGGCTCGAATGTTTCTTTGGTAAACAATCCCTCCAATTCCTTTTTAAGGAGGGTTTCAAACTCTTCTGCGTAGGTTAGCGAGTCTAAAATATCCTCGTTTCCTAACTTTAATATTGGAGAATAATCTTCACTTTTGGCATGTTGAATGAAGAGTAGCGCAGGACTAACTTGCTTGTGTTGTGGGTTATTTTCTGCATCTTCGGTTTGTTCTATGAGGCTATATAAAAGAGCTTGAAAGGTGTAATCGCTTTTGTTTTTAGCAATATTACTTGGATTGAAAATTGCTTCAACATCTTTTAAGCCTGCTGCTACCTTATTACCAGTTTTATAGTCTACCACACGGAGTTGCTCTCTGCCTGTTCCTAAATTTACTTCGTCCAATCTATCGACTCTACCTCCGACCTTTATTTCTTTCTTCGTGCCATTGATGTCCAACGAAAGTGTTTTGTGAATGTCAAATTCGTGTTTGATAACACGCATGGGGGCGGTGCGTTTATCTAATTCAAGCATCTGAAGGAGTAACTTTTTGATAACTTGTTGCTTAATAATTTGCAAGCCATTGAGTTTGGGAAGTCGCTTCATTCCATTGTTTTGTAGGAATAATTCGCGTGCAAAAGCTTCGGCAATCACATCGTCTATTGTAATATTTGTGTTACCCATAGTAGGCGATTGAACCGATTTTCCACTCTTTAAAACCTTTTCAATGTCCTCTTTTGTAATGACTTCACGAGGCAATAAGCGTTCATAGATAAGTTCTGCTGCAAGGTGGAAGATGTTTCCGAAAATACGATTGTCAATATCGTCCTCCTCGTTGTTATCAGGTTCTTTGAGTTGTGCCAAATATTTATAGTAGAACATGAGTTCGCATCGTCGGTAAGTATTTATGGCAGTTGGGGAGAAATATGAAATATGGTTTAACTTAGCCATTACCACCTCATCTTTTTGAAGAATTGATGTTGTTAAATTCATCGGTTCTTGCCCAGCTTGCAATGCTATTTGCTTGATATTCAAATTGCTTTCTACCATTAGCTGCAACATGAAACGGCTCATTTCAGCAGTCTTAGTGCCTTGTGTAGAATTGTTATAAAGCAGGGTAACATGTTTTGCACGTTGTAAAATTCGGTGGAAATAATAACTGAATATCGCAACCTTATTGTCTATCGTAGTCAGTCCGTATGCTTTTCTGATGATATGCGGAATGAAAGAGTTATCGTTTACGCCTTTAGGCATATTCCCTTCGTTGCAAGAAAGCAATAAAACATTGTCGAAATCCAAGTTTCTTGTTTCCAAAACACCCATAATTTGCACACCGTGAGCAGGCTCTCCATGGAAAGGAATGCTTGTTGAAGAAATAAGTTGGCTTAATAGGCGGCGAAGAATGGCATAATCGGCTATTAAATCACCACCTTTCATTAGTTCAGAGAGCTTGTTTAAAAGCGTGTACATACGGAAAGTAGACTCTTGAAACAGTTGGTCGTCGTTTTCTTTGCCGCCAATTGCAATGTTTTTCACCATTTCTGAAAGCCAATCAACAAACTCTATGATGTGTTGGTTGTCATGGTTCACATGAATAAAGCCAATGTCTTGCCCCTTGATATAGAATTGTTTGTTCAGCCTTAGCGTGGTAAGCTTTTCAGAAGCATCGGCAATGAGATATTTTCCGTAAGGGTGGCGTAACACATGAGTAATAAATTTTAAACGGAAAGCATCTTCGTTAGCAGAATATCCCTCTGTTTGGAGGGCTATCAATTGCCAAACCATAGAGCTAATAGGGGTTTGTGAAAGTGGATAACCCGTTGTAACATTGATTAAATCAACCTCCGTTGGAACACAATGGATAACAGTTTGGAGGAGCGATTCGTTGCACATCACCACGGCAGTGCGCTTTCCTGCTTTGTAACGTTCTTTCTCTAACAACCATTCCGAGATGTAACGAGCTTGTAAATTCTCGGTTGGTGCTGATACATAGTGCACTTCTTTCTCGTCCTCGAAATGGTTATAAAGGTCGCTATTGTTGTCAAATTCGTTTGGAAACTTGTCAAACCATTTGTTAATATAGACGCCAGCTTCGTTGGTTGCTTTAAGATAATAATGGTCGAAGTCCCAATAGAAGCGTGCTTTGCCCTCTTTCTTTAAAGCTGAAAAGAGTTTTTGTTCGACCGTTTGAAGTACATTGAAACCAATAAAAATATAGGTTTCGTATTGTGTTGGGTAGTTTTTCTTTTCTACAACATCACGATAAAGCATACCTTCGTAGGCTAATTCTTCAGCTTTTAGTTTAGCTTTAAAGTCGCAATATATATCGTATAGTTTGCTCCAAAGATTTAAAAAACGTTCTTTCAATACGGTTGTGTCGCCCGAAAAGTTGGCAAAAAAACGGCTTAATTCGGTCTTTTGTTCTTCAGAAAGATAATCTATCGTATCTAATTCGTGTAAGTCTTTCAAGTTGCGAAATATCATTTTCGCATCAGCCATATTCTTGTCTATATCGTCAAAGTCGGCTAATAAGAGTTGTCCCCAACTATAAAATTCGTCTAATGTTTCGCTTTTGCCAGTCTTCTCAATGTAAGTTTTATAAAGAACGCAAAGACTTTTGATAGGGTCGGCAATGGTTAGTGCAGATTGTTGTCGGAAAAGTTCGGAGATAGTGATATAAGAAGGACTCCAAATAGGATCATCAGAACGTTTTGCCAACTCTTCGTTTAAGAACAAAGAGGCACGTTTGTTAGGAAAGACAACGGCTATTTTAGATAGATTGTTGCCATATTTTTTGATTAAATCCTGTGCTACTTCAGCTAAAAATGTTTTCATATTTTCATTCATTGGAGTGTTCTTTAAAGCGTTACTTCGACAATTTTATCTTGCATGATATACCATAAATAGCCCGAAACGTTTTCGTGTCCCATTTGTTTCAATAGGTTCATGTAACGTTCAACTTGCATTTTATGTTCTTTGCGCACTATTCCAGTTTTAAAATCAACAACAATGGTTTCGTTGTCGTTGGTCATCACACGGTCAGGACGGTGTTCTCTCACTTCGTCAAGTTCGCTGTCATATTGCAAAATGGTACATTCATTAAATAATTTCCATTTGTCTGAAAACCAATCTTGTACGGTATTATTCTTTAATGCAGCATCAATTTTCTCACGCAACTGGGTGGTTGTGATTTCATCGTTGTAGATAATTCCTTCTTGTTCCAATTCGTTAAGTTTGGAAGGAATATCCTTTTGAGTGTAGATAGTAGAGAAAATTTGGTGTAAGATATTGCCATTTTTAATGTAACGAGCAGCATCTGTTGGGTCAATATCTTCTCCATTTACAAAGTCTTTACTCTTATTACTTTGTCTGAAACTAACCTTTTGTGGATAAGTTTTGATGTTTACAACATGCTTTTCAGGTCTTATAAGGAAAGGATTATCTACTTCTTCTGCTTTCTTTTCAGCAGTAGCATGGTCTAATGCACCATATTCAAAGCAAATAGGTTCATCGAACTTGTCGGGTAAATCCAAGTTGCTACTTTCCAACTCGTTTGAAATTTGTTCTAAAACATTTTCAATTGCTTCAGAACGGTTGGACGATGTAGTGGCATTTCTTTTATTTTGCACTTTGCTTTTACTCATTCTTTTACCTGTAATGAATAAGTTTTTAGCAGCACGCGTTACGGCAACGTACAATAAATTCAAGTTATCAATAGTATTTTGCAAATGTTCTTCTTTATAATTGTCTTCAAAAATAGTTCCTATTGATGTTGATTTACTAAAGTTAATAGGCAGAATTGGAATCTTATTGTATGGTTCTGGTTTGTTTTCTGTTTCACACCATATTATTGTATTACTATTTTCTAATGTCCAATCGCAGAAAGGAATAATCACATTATCAAACTCTAATCCTTTACTCTTATGAATAGTGATGATGCGAATACCCTCTATTTCGTCGCTTTGAATAGTTTTTGATGACAGGGAGTTGTCCCATTCTTTGATAAAGTCGTCTATATCAGCCGTATTATCTTGTAAAAAGTCGTTCAAAATATCGTATAAGGTGCAAATATACGAGTTCTGTCCTTCCAATTTGGTCAATTCAAACATTTCGAAAATACTATCTACGGCGTCAATAATAGGCATGCCCAAGAGTTGTTCTCGCCGATTTACATATTGTTGTGGCAACGCTTCGTTTAGCTTTTCTATTTGGTGCTCCATTGAAAGTTTATGTCGCTTTTCAGGTTCTGTTTCCTCTAAATCTAAAGGAGTAGCAACCAATAGTTCGGTATCGGTTGTTTCTTTCTTTAAAACTTGTTGATTGTAGAGTTTAACAAGTTCGCCTCGTGCCAAAACATCTTCGGGGTGGGTGAGCAAATGCAATGCTTTTATGATGATATTGACAGCCAATGAAGCATCTAAACGGAAAGCCTCGTCAGAAACAACATTAATTTCTTCGCCAAAATCAACTGCGTAAAGCGTATCAACAATCTTTTGTAACTGTTTGTTTTCACGGATTAAAATAGCAATTTTACTTTGATTTTTACCATTATAACCCTTGTCAAACAGGTCTTGAATTGTTTTTATTAATTGTTCTAAGATATCTGTTTCACTATCATCAGATGGGAATAATTGTACTCGAATATATCCTAATTCGTTCTGCTTCGGTGTCTTTTGTGCAACATCTTGGTAAACATTTCCTATAATTTCCGATTTGTTAATCCCATCGTTATTTAATTCTTGGATTGTATTTTCTACAATTGCTTTCATGAAAACATTGTTGAAATCAATAATTCGCTTTTCAGAACGATAATTATAATCCAATGTTTGTAAGTCTAATTGGTAGTGGGGGAACTCTTGTTTTATATTGTTAAGAATGCTCCAATCGCCTTGACGCCACCTATAAATGCTCTGTTTTATATCACCTACAATGAGGTTATGGGAATCAATTTGCCCCATGCAGTTATTCAATAATGATAAGAAATTTTGCCATTGTATGGTGCTTGTATCCTGAAATTCGTCTATCATGATATGTTTTAATTGCGCTCCTATTTTTTCAAATATAAACGGCGTATCGCTATCTGATATTAATTCTTTCAGTAAGGACTGCGTATTGCTGAGCATGAACCTGTTGTATTCTTTGTTTAAATCGTTAACAGCTTCGTCTATTTTGTGTAGCAAACGTAATTCAGGAAGGTGTTTCAACAGTAACTTTGTGGATTGAAATTCGCACCAATTATCTTTGTTGAATGCTACTAACTCGCTTAATTTTTGCGATAAGTCATTGGAAGAGACAACTTCTAAATAATTACATTTTTTTTGTTTGGTCTTTGGAACCCACATATTAGGGTCGTTTATTGCATTTAGAACATAGTCTTTGTATTCTTCTAAAGCAAGCGTTTTTGTCATTCTTGCGACCAAAAATTTATATAGATTAGCTACCACCATATTAGCTAATCCTTCATTATCTATCACTGAAACGATAGCCTCAGCCTTGCTATTATATTCTTTCTGAATTTGTTTTCTGCGCTCTCGCAAACTTTTCTCGAACGCATCGAATTCCTTTTCGTTGCCTAAAACCTCTGCAAGTTGTTTTTCGTGTGCTTTATAATAATCTTTAAAGATGTTTTCCCCAAAGGTTTTTATTTTTGTGATGACGTTCCAACCTTTGTCGTCTTCCATGTTATGGTCGATGTAAGTGCTTATCCATTTCATGACAGGTTGCCCTTCTTGCAACTCTTCTATCATTTGGTCTACTGCTTTTCCTTCTATATCCTTGTTATTTAAGTCCACTTTTAGGTTGGCAGTCAGTCCCAATTCGTGTGCCAAATTGCGTAAAATTTGTTGGAAGAAAGCATCTATCGTATGGATTCTAAATTCATTGTATTTATGAATCAGTAATGTTAAAGCCGTAGTTGCATTACTTTTTATTGTAGCTTCGTTGAGTCCAGTCTTGTTTTTAACTTGTTGCAAATATGTGTCCGACGATTTCAACCCTTTGGCAATACCAAATAGTTGCGAAAGGATACGCATTTTCATTTCTTGTGTTGCCTTATTGGTAAATGTTACCGCCAAGATTTGTCTATAATTATTAGGGTCTTTGACAAGTAATGAAATATATTCCACAGCCAAAGTAAATGTTTTACCCGACCCAGCTGATGCTCTGTAAACCGTTAATGGACTTGTTGTATGATTCATGCGATTACTTATTTTGATGTAAAGTTACCAAATAAAATTACGGATACCAAACTTTATTCATATTTTTTATGCTTAATCCCTTTCAAATGGGTTGTTTTTCCTTGTAGAAGTGCTGTTCGATTCGTATTTTGATGGGAGTACTCTTGTGGGAGTACTCGAATCCTCTCAAACGATTACTCCAGTACTCTTGTGGGAGTACTGCCCCCGATAGTGCCATAGATTGTTCGAAGGTTTTACCAAAACAATAATTAGGAGCGCTATATAGCGAGCTGAGATAATAATCGTTGTTTCATTAAGAGCGCTATCAAGAGAATAAGCGTAAAGCAAGCAAAAAATTACTAAATAATTTAGCATAGTTTTAATTCTAAAGCCTTTGTCTTTTGTGAATCAATTATAAGTTGTATCTTTGCAAATATGAGAAAGAAACGTTTTATTCTTGTTGTCTTAAGCTTTTTAACAATCATGAGCGTGAAGGCACAATATAATATACAATGTGAAGATACTTGCGACCATGTCCACGGGCTTGATATGAGCCATTACCAAGGTGATGTGTGGTGGGAAACTGTTGCTAAGAATAGCAACCATAAGCTTAATTATGTTTATTTGAAAGCTACCGAAGGGCAAAGTTGGGTAGATAAACGTTATTACGAAAATATACAAGCCGCAAAACGAAATGGAATGAATGTAGGTTCTTACCATTTTTATCGTCCCAATGTTCCGCAAGAAGACCAAGTAAGGAACTTCCGTGCGCAATGTCGACCACAAGACCAAGATTTAATCCCAATGGTTGATATTGAAACTACAAGTGGATTGAACGATTATGCTTTGCGTGATAGCCTAACAAAGTTTTTAGACCTTATGACAAAGGAATATGGTGTACGTCCTTTGGTTTATACATACACCAATTTTTACAACAAACATCTTGTAGGTGCATTGGCAGGCTACAAATTGTTCATCGCACAATATACTCAACGTGAACCAGTTTTAAGCGATGGGCGAGATATTTTTGCATGGCAATATACGGGTAAAGGATATATTAATGGCGTTCGTGGTTATGTTGATAAAAGCAGATTAATGGGAAAGCACAGTATCCGCGAAATACGATTTCCACGAAAGAAATCTAATACACGTTATTATTAAGGCTAAAAAATAAAGCAAATAGTTTTATTCTGAGCAATATATTCATTTTAAATAGTTCGAAATAATGATAATAAAATGTCCAGAGTGCGGGCATCAAGTCAGTGATAAGGCTCCTTTTTGTCCAAGTTGTGGAGTTAAAATAGCAGGTCATATTGTTACCTGTTCAAATTGTGATGAAATCTATTTAAAGGAGGATTATATTTGTCCTAATTGTCATCACGCTGAAACAGAAACACTTCATCGTTCAGAAGAACAAACAATAATAGTAGAAACACCCCACAACGAGGATACTCCTATTGTTGAAATAGCAGAAGATGTTGAGAAAGAAAAAGTTACGAATTTAAATAATTCGGAAGAAGCCGTTGCGGAAACTTCCCAAAACAACGACGAAGTTCCTCTTGTGGAAGCTACTGAGGACGAACCTTTAGCAGCAGTGGTGGTAGAAGACGAAGAACAAGTGGTTTATGCTGAGGAAATTCAGCCAATTGAAGCACAATCTGAAACCGAAAACCCAAAAGAAAAGGCAACAAATAATCATGTCCCACTCATCATTTCATTGTTGTTGGCTATCATTATATCTGCCGTTTTATTATTTTTCTATCATCGTGGTAATCAAAATCATGAGGCAGAAGACTATGAAATTGCTTTGAAAAGTAATAATATAGATGTAATGGAACAATTCATTAATGATTATCCAGATGCTCCATTAGCCCATTTGACGAATATAAAGAACTTATTGGCACAAAGTAAAAGCGAAGACGAAGGGTGGGGGAAAGCGGTTCAGCAAAATTCAATAGTGGGTTATAAAACTTATTTACAAGCACATCCAAGCACACCGCATAGGGCTGAAATCTTGAGTCGCATAGATGAACTATCATGGCAAGAGGCTTTGCGTTTCAATAATGAAGCATCTTATTTAGGATATAGAGAGAAATTCCCTTCAGGAGCCCATGCAAAAGAAGCTGACGAAAAATTAAAAGTTTTGCTCGACAATACAGCTTCTGCCGCTGATACACAAACCGCCAAGTCGGTTATTCGTCAATTCTTACAAGGAATTAATAGTAAAAGTTCGAGCAAAATCAAAGAAACTGTTGCTGCCCAGTTTACATTTTTGGGCGCAAGTGGAGCAACCACTGCCGATGTAGATAGGTACATGCGTGAACGACTTTATCAAGCTGATGTAAAAAATGTGATGTGGCATCTTGGAAAAGACGCTACCGCCACCACCGATAAAACTGACGATGGACGTATAGTTCATACCGTAACCATTCCAGCACGATTGGAAATAGAGCGTGAAGGCGGTACATCGTCAAAGAATTATTCGGTTCGTGCAACCATAGAAAACAATCGAATCGTAGCAATCAATTGGACTCAACAAGCTGCAACACCACAACCAACCGCCCAATAATGCTCAAATTAAGCACATTATGTCAAGATAATGAGCAGATTGTTTGGTAGTTAGAAAAGAAAAATGTAATTTTGCAGTCGCTATTACGAGATAATAGCATTAAATTCAAACCTAATTAAAAGAATAAAAAACAAATTATGGCAACAAAAATCAGATTGCAACGCGGAGGTCGTAAAGGCTATGCCGTTTACAGCATTGTTATTGCAGACGTTCGTGCACCACGTGATGGTAAATTCAATGAAAAGATTGGTACATACAACCCTAACACCAATCCAGCCACTGTAGATTTGAATTTCGATCGTGCTCTTTACTGGCTTGAAGTAGGTGCGCAACCTACCGACACAGTACGCAACTTGCTTAAAGCGGAAGGTGTTTTCATGATGAAGCATCTCCGTGGTGGCGTTAAGAAGGGAGCATTCGACGAAGCTGCATGTCAGCAGAAGTTCGATGCTTGGAAAAAAGAAAAAGAAGCTGCTAAGGAAGCTGCTGAAAAGAAGGTAGCTGACGCAAAGAAAGCTAAGGTAGCAACTAACCTCGAAGCTGAAAAGAAAGCTAACGAAGCTATGGCAAAGAAAGTAGCTGAGAAGAAGGCTGCTGCTCAAGCTGAAGAAGCTGCTAAGAACGCAGAGGCTGAAGCTACACAAGTAGAAGAAGCACCAGCACAAGAAACAGAAGCTCCTGCTGAAGCTTAATCGAACACTTCTTTTTGAAGAAAAGAATATAAAGGCTGCAAACACTAAGTTTGTAGCCTTTTTATTTCATGTTTCTAAAATCATAGAAGTTAAGGCGGCTAAAGATTTATCAATCGTGTAAACTCAAGAACAGAAGTTTGAAAAATAAAAACCTATTGTTTTGAATAGCAAAACAATAGGTTTTTGAGTTTAAAATAGGCTCTTTGGAAAATAAAAGAATGCCTCTTCTATTTTTGCTTTTATATTTTAGAGATTTTTTATGCTAAAAGCCCTTTTTTAGGTTAGTTGCTTTCAGTTATTCACTAAATTGTTTATCTTTGCAAAGCAAAGTAGAAGGATAAATAATGCGGACAATAGAGTTATTGGCTCCAGCTAAGAATTTGGAGTGTGGCATTGCCGCCATTGACCATGGTGCTGATGCCGTTTATATAGGTGCTGCAAAATTTGGAGCACGCCAATCGGCTGGCAATACTGTTGAGGATATTGCAACATTGTGCAACTATGCTCATCAATTTGGTGCAAAGGTGCATGTTACAGTCAATACGATTATTTATAACGATGAAATGGACGATATGCTCCAACTCGTTCGTGAGTTGGAGAAAGTTCATGTTGATGCATTGTTAATCCAAGATATGGGATTGCTCAAGGCTTGTAAAGAAACGTTGAAAACAAAGATAGCTTTACATGCCAGTACGCAATGCGATAGTCGAACAGCCGAGAAAGTAGCATGGCTCGCTTCGCTGGGTTTTGAAAGAGTTGTCCTTGCCCGTGAATTATCAGTAAAAGAGATTTCAGCAATACATAAAGCGGTTCCACAAGTAGAGTTAGAGGCTTTTGTTCATGGTGCCCTTTGCGTTAGTTACAGTGGCATTTGCTATGCTTCACAACATTGTTTTGGGCGTTCGGCTAATCGTGGCGCTTGTTCGCAATTCTGCCGTATGGCATTCGATTTAAAGGATTCTGATGGTAAAATAATAGAGAAACAACGCTATCTATTGTCTTTAAAAGACATGTGTCAGATAGATAATTTGGAAGAATTAATACAATCTGGAGCTTGCGCCTTTAAGATAGAAGGACGACTAAAGGATATTAATTATGTGAAAAATGTTGTTTCGGCTTACAACAAACGCTTGAATGAAATCGTTAGGAAATATCCTAATCAGTTTAAACGTGCCTCGTTAGGGAAAGTGGAATACAGCTTTACACCTGATTTAAACAAAACTTTCAATCGAGGATATACCAACTATTTTGTGCAAGGTCGCCAACCTAATATCTTTTCTCCCAACACTCCAAAGGCTTTAGGAGAGTTTGTTGGAAAGGTAAAAGAACTTCGTCGCGATTCGTTTAATGTGGCTTCGACCGCAAGTTTTGCCAATGGTGACGGACTTTGTTTTATCAATTCTGAAACAAAAGCGCTGGAAGGATTCCGAGTAAATCGTGCTGTTGGCAACCGATTGTTTCCCTATAAAATGCCAAATGGTTTACAACCAGGAATGGGATTGTACAGAAATCAAGACCAAGCTTTTGAGAAAGAATTATCGGGAAATAGTGCGAAACGACTCATTCCTATCACTATGGTCTTTGGATTAACCGAAAATGGTTACTCGTTGGAAATAAAATTGGTTGATGAGTTGGAAACAAAGTTGTCGGCAAAAGCTACTATAAACTTTGAACATCAAGCAGCACAAAAGCCACAAAGAGAAAATATTATCAAGCAGTTGAGCAAGTTGGGGAATACCATTTATAATTGTGAAAACGTTGAAATAGTTGACGAAGCCGACCAATATTTCATACCAAGTAGTATTTTAGCTGAACTTCGCCGTGATGCAATTGAACAATTTGCGAGTTTAGACCTTGCAAAAGCAATAGGAAAGCATAACCTCTCAACTGAAAATAACGAAAGCGATAAGGTTAATTCAGCTAACTTCTCGTATATTAATCCGAAAAATTACGAGCGCTATCCTTACCTTTATAATATAGCGAATAAAGAGGCTTGTTCCTTTTATGTTCAACAAGGCATGGAAAAGCCACAAGCAGCCTTTGAATGCACCGATGTAGAAGACTTGAAAAAGGAACAAACGGAGGCTTTGGTGATGCAGTGTCGCCATTGTATCCGCTATTCTTTGGGTTATTGTGTTGTAAATGGTGGTAAGAAACCAACTTGGAAAGAACCATTATTCCTTGAACTTGGCGATAAAAAACGCTTCCGATTAGAGTTTGATTGCCGACATTGTCAAATGAATATATTTGCCGAATAAGCCATAATGACGAACAAAATGTTACATAAAAGCCTTTTAATGTTATTCCAAAAGCGACTGACTCCTTTGGGAATAATCTTGCTTTTGTTTACATTGAATGTTGGTCTAACAGGTTGTTACCATAAGAAAACGCCTTCACAATTCCGTCTTCCTGATAGCATTCAAGAGGCACAAATATCACGAAGAATAAAAGAAACTGACGATTCCTTGAAAAATAAAAAGCCAACCAATGAGGAAAAGACTTGGCAAAGCAGTACGCTTTCTATGGATTCGTTTGCTTTTCGCGTGAAACACCATTATTCACAAGGCTTTAACTTTGTGGTTCACGACGATTCATTGATGCTTTTGAGGCAGCAGCCAGAAGAAGTTGTCAATAAAATGAAGACCGATTCTTTTGCCGTTCGTAAAGGAAAATCAATGGTAGTTGCCGATGTTCGCATTCTTCCCAACGATAGTATAGACTCCGTTTGGGTGCGTGTAGCAACGGAAGATTACGCTTTTGGTTGGTCAAGAGAGAGCAAACTATTAAAACATGTAGACCCTGACGACCCAATTTCTCAATTCATTTCCTTGTTTTCCAACGTTCACTTGTTGGTATTCTTGGTTGTTATTTTGCTTATTTCTGTGAGTTACTTGATGCGAAAAATATTGCGTCGTAATGCTAATATTGTTCATTTCAACGATATTAATTCTTTCTATCCCACCTTATTAGCACTTATTGTAGCAACTTCGGCAGCCTTTTATGCTTCCATACAATTGTTTGCACCCGAAACATGGCGTGAATTTTATTTCCACCCTTCGCTCAATCCTTTCTCGCAACCTTTACTTTTGAATATATTTTTATTGCTTGTTTGGGCAATGATAATTATTGCAATTGCTGCAATTGATGATGTTCGCCGCTTACTTCGGTCAGGCGATGCACTTATTTATCTTTGTGGTTTGGCAGGTATTTGTGCTGTAAATTACATTGTATTCTCAGTTCTTACGCTTTATTACGTTGGCTATTTGCTTTTATTGGCTTACATCTATTACGCTATTCTCGTTTGGCGCAAACGCCATAGCGATACTTACGAGTGTGGCAATTGTGGTGCGCGACTTCACAGAAAGGGGAGATGCCCACATTGTGGTGTCATAAATGAATAAAAACTAAAATGTTTCTCTTTTGCTTCTATGTGTTCTTATTTTCATCATAAATAAGGATTGTGAATTTTATGGAATGTATGTACCTTTGCAGATGTTAAATAGAATTGACAAAAACATCTATTAAATAAAAAATGAATAAGATTTTACTAACGTTTTTATGTGCTTCATTTGTGCCAGTAAGTGTTTTTGCTGCTCCAGATGACACTTCTCTTGACACAACTCGTATTTACGACATCGAAGAAGTTTATGTTTACGACCAACCCAAAGAGTTTTTCCGTTTGCGTCAGCAACCTTTGAGTAGCACTTCTTTCAATCGTATGCAGTTGAATGCCTTAAATACACAAGATCTTCGCCAACTTTCAGCTTACGTTCCTTCGTTTACGATGCCTGAATATGGTTCACGTTTCACTTCGTCTATGTATATTCGCGGCATTGGTTCTCGTATCAATTCTCCAGCAGTAGGCATTTATGTTGACGGAATGCCGATACAAAGCAAAAGTTCTTTCAATTTCCATAGCTACGATGTAGAGCGTGTTGATGTCTTGCGTGGTCCCCAAGGAACATTGTATGGCATGAATACCGAAGGCGGTTTAATTCGTCTATATACTAAAAATCCGTTCCTTTATCAAGGTACTGACGTTAAATTGTCTCTCGGAAATAAGTTTTGGCGCAAAGTCGAAGTGGGGCATTATGCAAAGTTAAGCGATAAGAGTGCGTTCTCTATAGCCGCTTTCTATGATGCTTCGAATGGTTTCTTTACCAATAAATTCAATGGCGAGCATGCTGATAAATTCGATGAATTTGGTGCAAGAGGTAAATTTTTGTGGAATCCTACCAACCGTTTTAGCTTAACTTTCTTAGCTGACTATCAGTATGTGAAACAGAATGGTTTCCCATACGGACAGATTGTTAGCGAAGAACAAATTGCAACAGCCAATATAGCTTCTCCTTATTATGCTTTACAAGCAGGAACGCAAAACCCAAACCACAATCGTGAAAATGGTTATAAGCGCAACATGTTGAACACAGGCTTAGGTTTGAAGTATGATGGTCAAGGTTTCGTATTCAATTCTATGACTTCTTGGCAATATTTAAACGATGATATGAAGATGGATGTGGACTATTTACCACAAGATTTCATGCACTTGCGCCAACGACAAATCCAAAATTCAATTACTGAAGAACTTTTTATTAAAAGCAAAAACAATAGTCGTTGGCAATGGGCTTTCGGTGCTTTTGGTTCCTATCAATGGTTAAAAACTGATGCTCCTATTTATTTTGGTGGTGATATGAATAATTTTATTTCTCATAAAATCACTTCTTATGCTTACAATGGCATGCTTGCTGCAATGACAAGTCGCATAGCAGCAGATATGATAAAGAAAGGAATGCCAGAAGCCGAAGCTAAGAAAGCTGCTGCTGTTGCTGCTGTTGCCGCAATAGCAAAGGCTGGTGGTGTGAAAATTAATATGACAATGGAGCCTATCATAGGTTTGTTCCATACTCCAACTTTCAACCTTGGTGTTTATCACGAAAGCAATATTGACCTTACCAACCATTTGCGTGCAACACTTGGCTTGCGTTATGATTATTCTCACCAAGCTATTGATTACGCAACATCGGCTCGTTTGCTATTAGACGAAAGTGTTATGGGAAAAAATATAAAGCCTATCATCACTTCTGCAATGACTCACCATGAAAGTAGTCATTTCAATCAATTGCTTCCAAAGGTCGGTTTAACCTACCTTTTCGACAATGGCAGTAATGTTTACGCTTCATGGTCAAAGGGTTATCGTGCTGGTGGTTTTAATATTCAAATGTTCTCTGATATTTTCCAATCGGAACTTATGGCTGCTTCACAAAAAGCTCGTGATGACATGAATATCCAACATGATGATGCTTTCTACGAAAAGATTGCAAAAACCATATCTTATAAGCCTGAAACAAGTTTCAACTATGAAATGGGAGCGCATCTTAACTTAATGGGAAGCCAAATGGTATTAGATCTCGCAGCTTATTATATGCAGATAAAAAATCAACAACTCTCTGTAATGGCTGGTAATTATGGTTTTGGTCGCATGATGACCAATGCAGGTAAGAGCCATTCATGCGGCTTTGAAGTTGCTTTGCGTGGTACAACCTTGCAAGACAAGCTTTATTATGCCTTGAGTTATGGTTTCACAAGCGCACAATTCGACAAATATACAGAGACAACTCGTGCAGGAGAAGTTGATTACAAGGATAAGAAAGTGCCATTTGTGCCACAAAATACCTTTGCTGCTACTGCTGATTATCGTATCGATGTTGACCCTGCAGCATTGCTCGACCCTTCTAATCGATTCCATTTGCGTTCAGTACTTGTAGGATTAAATCTTACCGCACAAGGTAAAACCTATTGGGACGAGATGAATTCTATTTCTCAAAACTTCTATGCTACCCTTGGTGCACATGCTGATGCTGATTTCGGTCTAATGCATATCAATGTTTGGGTACGCAATATTACGGATACAAAGTACAATACATTCGTAGTACAAAACGGAGCAACAGGTTCAAAATTATCTTTCGGTCAACTTGGAAACCCCTTCCAAATTGGTGCTGACATAAGTTTCCACTTCTAAACGAAATATTAAAACAAGCAGCGTTAAACTACTTAAAATTAATTCATACTGTTAGAAATGATAAACCGCCAAACTCGTTGATGAGTCAGGCGGTTTATTTTTTTAGTACTCTCTTTACTCTTACCACATAAGAATGAAAAAATCCTTGCATGGAAGTTATCTGTTTTTGGGAAAGGAGATAACCGAAAAGGATGGTTACATAATTTTATTAGTTCCCAAAGACTATGCTCCGACCACTTTCTTGAATTGTTGCATCAACCATTCCTTTTGTTCTGCAATAGAAATGTTGCTATTGTCCAATTCAATAGCATCATCAGCTTTTTTAAGCGGCGATACTTTACGATGCGAATCTATATAGTCGCGTTCTTCAACATTCTTCAGAATTTCGTCAAAGTTAGCTTCCATACCTTTTTCTTTTAATTCTTCGTAGCGACGTTGCGCCCTTACTTCAGCTGATGCTGTAACGAAAATCTTTAATTCTGCATTTGGGAAAACCACCGTTCCGATGTCTCTTCCGTCCATTACAACTCCTTTGTCTTGTCCCATTTTCTGTTGTTGCGCCACAAGCGCACTGCGTACAGCGGCAATAGCAGCTATTGGGCTAACGTGAGAAGATACTTCCATGGTTCTTATTTGGTTTTCAACATTTTCACCATTAAGGTAAGCATCAGGACGTTGTGTTGTTTTGTTGAGTTTGAAGCTAATTTTAATGTTTTCTATTTGGCTCTCTAACTCCTTTTGTTTGATTGTTCCGTCCTCATTGAAAAGGTGATTGCGCAGCGCAAAGAGTGTTACACAACGATACATTGCACCTGTATCAATGTAAATATAACCAATTTCTCGTGCTAAATCCTTTGCCATTGTGCTTTTTCCGCACGATGAAAAACCATCAATTGCTATTGTAATTTTCTTCATTTATATTTGTTGTTTTTCTCTAATTATTTGTTTTACAGCGAATAGGCTAAGTTTACCATGATAGAATTTGCCGATGCATGGTATTTTCCATAGGCTAAATTCAGTTTAAAACGTTCCAAATTCAAACCGCCACCAATGCTAAAACCTGCACCATGGCTGCTTTGGTCATCGCCAATACCTATTTTCATTTCATCGGCTTTGCGGAAATTATATCCACCACCTATCCAAATACTTTCTGAAAGCAATACTTCTGCACCTAAATTCAGGTGGTTTATAAATCGATAATCATAATGAGAGAGGTCTACAAACGTTACAGACAAACGAACAGGAAGGGCTGAAAAAGTTTTACTGACACCTAATTGCAAGTCAAGAGGCATTTTCCCAAAGTCTTCTTCATAGGCTTTTACTTGTCCACCAAGGTTTTTCGCAGCCAAAGATACCGACCATTCGCTTTCAGGTTCATACCAATTTAAACCCAAATCAACGCCAACTGCCATGCTATTATAGTTTCCAATGTGTGCTGTTATAAACTTTCCTGTAATACCACCGACTAAATTTCTCGCCAATTCATACGAAAAAATTGCTTCAACCGCTATTTCGCTTGCAGTAAATTCGCCTGTTTGCACATTATTTTCGTCTACTTCTTTCATCTTTCCGTAACCCATATATTGGATTCCTGCTCCCAAAGTAGCCTTCTCTTTAATTGCTTTTGTGAACGATGCGCCCATGTAATTTACCCCTTTCATGTAGTTCATGTAGCTTAAACCAATGGTCATATCGCTCACTGAAGCTGCTAAAGCTGGGTTTGAAAACATCAAAGCAGGGTCGTCTTCAATGATAGAAATATTATTTCCTCCTAATGCAGCAGCGTGCGCACTAATGGGTAATCTCAAAAAATTATATTCAGTTTGGCTCTCTTGTGCCTGTGTTATTGAGCATAAAATTGTCATCAAGAGCGTAAAAACGAGTTTTTTCATTTAATGTACTTTAATTTATCGGCAAAGATACATCTTTTTCCGAATATCTTATTAATTTTGTCTTTGATTATGGAATAAACAAGTAACTAAAGCAGTAAATGCCTCGTTTTTGTATCCATATCATTAATAACGTGAAATGATTCGATTTAGTGTTTAAGATTGGAAACAAAGAAGTCAAATAAAGCAGATTTAGAGCGCAAGCGGTGGATAGGATTCTTGCTTGGACTCATTATTGCGTCATCAATTTTCTTTGTTGCAATAGAATATTCGACAGGGGGTGGCGAAGAAAAAGCTGATACTCATTTGCTGAAAGATATTAAACTGCACGACCAAGACATGATTCCTGCCATTGACCAACAAGCGTTGGCAAAGCAAAAAGACGATAAAAAACCAACGGTGGAGGATATGTTGAACCTTAAACGCAGCGAAACTCCCAATAAAGTTACACCCCATGAAGTGGGAAACATGCAATCGAATGATACGAAAACTGCTGCTCCTCAAATTAGCGAAACACCTCTTTTGACAAGTGAAGGTACGCCTTTGCCCGACCCACCTAAGGACGTGGAAGATGCAAAAAAGGAAATAAATAAATTTACGGAAGATAAATCGGAGGTAAAAATAGAGCGTACCGATGACAAAATAGCCAAACGAATATTGTCGGAAACACCGACTCCGCCAGAAGGTTGGAGTGCATTTTTTGTTTGGCTAACCAAGAATATCAAGTATCCAGAAGTAGCAAAACAAGCAAATCAACAAGCTGTTGTCAGCATAACATTTATTATTAATTCTGACGGAACTGTAGATGATATTAAAATAAAAGAAGCCAAAAATCCTATATTTGAAGCCGAAGTATTGCGTGTCGTGCGTACAATGGGCAAATGGAAACCTGGCATTCAAAACAATAAACCTTGCAAATCGCTTATCGAAATACCTGTGGTGTTCAGTTTAGGATAAGGCGATAAACAAGAAATAAAAACTATAAAGTTAAAATAGAATTTATAAAACTGAAAGATATGTACACATCGAACGAACTGCTTACAATCGTAAACGAATATTTAAATAGCTTACCTTACAATCGTAAACCCTCGTCGCTCTACGAACCTATAAAATATGTGTTGGATTTAGGGGGCAAACGCATTCGCCCAATATTGATGATGTTGAGTTATAACCTGTACAAAGAAAATCCGAAAACGATTCTTTCTTCGGCTTGTGCACTGGAAACTTATCATAATTACACTTTGCTGCACGACGACTTAATGGACGAAGCACCTTTAAGACGTGGACAACAGACAGTTCATACGAAATGGAACAACAACCAAGCCATACTTTCTGGCGATTCTATGCTGGTTTTGGCATACGAAAGATTAGCGCAAGTTGATACGAAACATTTGCAAGCAGTGTTGAATTTATTTACTGAAACGGCTTTACAGATAGGTGAAGGTCAGCAGTACGATATGGAATTTGAGCATCGAAACGATGTTACTGTCGATGAATACATTGAAATGATACGCCTGAAAACCAGTGTTTTATTGGCTTGTGCTACTAAAATGGGGGCTTTGTTGGCTGATGCTTCTGCCGAAGATGCCGAAAATCTTTATAAATTTGGCGAACAAATAGGTTTAGCTTTCCAGCTTCAAGACGATTATCTTGATGTTTATGGCGATTCAAAGGTGTTTGGAAAGAAAATAGGTGGCGATATTACATCGAACAAAAAGACTTATATGCTCATCACAGCCTTTAATCGTGCCAACGATAAACAACGTGCTGAACTCGAAGAATGGATAAATAAAACTGCATTTGACACAGAAGAAAAAATTTCAGCGGTAACTCGCTTGTACAACGAAATAGGGGTCGATAAGCTGGCAAAAGAAAAAATGGACTACTATTACGAACAAGGAAAGCAATATTTGCAAGCCGTAAAACTTCCTGAAGAGCAGAAAAAAGAATTGTTGGCATACGTTGCTGATATGATGAGTCGTCAGAAATAAACTACTCAAAGTTCTCGCTTATGCCTTACAGACGCCTACCGAAAACGGACGCAGCACGCCTTAAAGCACTGAAAACACTGTTGAACAACAATGATATTTACACCGCAAGAAATAAATTCATTGATTGGAAACTCATCAACAGTGCCCAACCGCTTTACGATCGATTGCTTACGGCTACCGAGCAGTACAAGATTTCGATGGCAGCACAGGTGAGAAATGCTAAGAAAATGGACGGTTTGCAGCGTCGTGCTTTCATGTATTTGAGCCATTTTATACAAGTTTTGCTGATGTCGGCAGAGCGTGGAGAAGTGAAACGAAAGCAATTACCTCTTTATGGAATAGAAGAAACAGCCACAGCAATGCCCAATATTAAGTCGGCAGAAAACTTGTTAGATTGGGGACCAAAAATTATTGAAGGCGAAAAGGAGCGAATTAAAAAAGGTGGACGCCCCATTTACAATCCGTCTATTGGCATGGTTTCTACCCATTTTGACATTTATAATGAGGCTTTTACGGCTCAAAAGCGGTTGCAAGAACGCACCAATAAGAACAATCATGCGGTTTCGAAGTTGCGCCCCGAAATTGATGCACTCATTTTAGAATTATGGAATGTGATAGAAGCCCATTTCGAGCATCTCCCACAAGAAGAACGGCTATCTGAATGCAAACGATTTGGCATTATTTACTATTACCGCAAGGGCGAACAAAAAGAATAAACTCAAAGAAAAGAAAGACAAAATGATAATAGATACACACACGCATTTGGACGGAGAGGAATTTAAAGAAGATTTAAATGAGGTTATAACACGAGCAAAAGCAGCTGGTGTTAGCAAGGTTTTTATCCCTGCAATCGACTTAAATTCTATTGAATCGATTGACAAAGTATGCAATATTGCTCCCGATTTTGCTTTCCCAATGATAGGATTGCACCCCGAAGAAGTGAAAGCCGACTATGTTTCTGTTTTGGAAACGATGAAAAAGCAACTGCTTTCTACCGATAAATATATTGCTGTAGGCGAGATTGGATTAGATTTTTATTGGAGTCGTGAGTTTGAAAACGAACAATTATTGGCTTTCGAAGAGCAAGTAAAATGGTCGATAGAAACTCGTTTGCCGCTTATGATACACTGTCGAAAAGCGCAAAACGAAATGGTAAAAATCATGCGTAAGTATGAAAAAGATTTGCCAGGGGGGGTGTTTCATTGTTTTACAGGCAACGAAAAGGAAGCAGCCGAATTGCTTTCATTCGATAATTTTGTATTGGGCATTGGTGGTGTACTGACGTTTAAGAAATCTAACTTGCCAGAAACGCTGAAAACACTACCTTTAGATCGTATTGTTTTAGAAACCGATGCCCCTTACATGGCACCAGTTCCGTTGCGTGGAAAGCGCAATGAAAGTTCGTTTTTGGTGCATATTGTGTCGAAATTGGTAGAAGTTTACGGTGTTCCTGAAGAAGAAATTGCTGCAAAAACAAATGCTACCGTCAAGCGTATTTTTGGTTTTAGCTAAAAAAAGATAGCATAAAACTGAATATTATAACACTAAGAGGAAAAAATGATACTAAAAAGATTTTTTATTTTCATAACCTCTTTCATGGCTTTACAGGCTTTTGGTGAAACAAAAGATACGATTTCGCATTGGGGAGTAACCCTAAGCGGAATGCCAAGTAAGGTGGTTGTATTAGATAAATATCAACGCAAATGGATGAAAAAGAACAAAAATGGTTCGATAGCCATAGAGTTCAACCATGTAGATTTACCTTCTGAAAAAGATTCATTTGCGAAAGATTATAATTTTCCGTCACTTTCTATCGGATTACGCTACACAATGAATGACAAAGTGCGCATGCATCGTGAGCAAGACCCCAGTTGGGGATTAGCAGAAGAAGTGCCTTATGATTCGCATTTAGGCAACACTTTGTCTATTTATGGTAGTTTTACGCGTGCTATTCATCGTACAAAACATTGGGAAACAGCCTATTCTTTAAGCGGTGGCTTTGGTTTTAATCGAAAATGGTACAATAAAGAAAACAATATCGATAATGAATTGATAGGGACACCAGTATTAATCTATTTTGGAATAGGCATACACCAAACTTATAGATTTGCCCCAAAATGGGGCATTCGTGCGAGTTTAGAATTTGTGCATCATAGCAATGGCGCATTGTATCGTCCGAATAAAGGCTCTAATACATTAGGACCATCGTTAGGATTGGTGTATTATCCTTATTATGATGAACTTATAAACGAAAAGAACAGTTTTAAAGTTTCCCCTTTCAAGAAGTATTGGTACATGGATTTAGTGGTGGGAGCTGGTGCTAAAACCATGTTAGAAGATTGGTTACAGACACAATTTAACACACCCAAGAGTGCCCCTGATTATCGAACAGAGTATTTCAAACGCTATATAGCCTTTTCTTTTCAAACAAACTTAATGTATCGTTATGCAAGAAGATGGGCATCGGGCATTGGATTTGATGTATTTTATGGAACATACGCAGAACATATTGAGGCACTTGATCGAGCAAACAACATTGATTCTCAATGCTCTCGTTGGTCGATAGGTATTGCGGGAAAGCATGAAGTGTTCTATCATAACTTATCATTAGTGGTAGCTTTAGGTGGTTATTTGTACCGAAAGATGGGTGAGAATGCTAAAATTAATGAGTCAAAGATATACGAACGAATTGGCGTTCATTATACTTTTCCGTCCTTGAATGGTTTAAAATTAGGAATTAATGTAAAGGCGCATATCACAAAAGCCGACTTTACGGAGTTTATATTCTCTTATCCTATCCGCTTTTCAAAGTAGCTTATGGAATTATCAGCACGCAAAAATTAAAAACCCATACTTTTGAAAGTGGAAATAGCCTGTTTTGCGTTGCAAAACAGGCTATTTATTATATTCCCCCTATATTTTAAATAAATATAGTTTTGTCTTTTCTTATAAGCCTAAGCCTTTCAATGCTTCGTTAGTAGCTTTATTTACAGTCTTTTTAACGGCTTTACCTGCTGTTTCGCCTGCTTTCTTGGTTGCTTCGTTAGCTTTCTTTACTGCTTCATTAGTTTTGGTTTGAACTTGGTCTCCTGCTTTTTTCACTGCGTCTTGAGCGTCATTTACCTGGTTAGAGGCAGCTTCCTTAACGGCTGCTGCATCATCTTTGGCGCTATTTACCAACTTATCACCTTCAATTTTAGCACCATTGGTAAGCGCATTCAATACTGCGTCAGGACTAACCGAAGTCATTGTTGTAGCGGCAGAAGTAAGAGCAGTTGCAATGGAACTATTGCCAGCATTTGTTGCGACAGTCTTAATTTTTTCAGCATTGCTCTTCAACCATTCTTGAACCTTTAATAAATATTCTTTTGCCTTTTCTGGATTGTTTTTTGCCAATTCCACTGCCTTAGCTTGTGCGCCAGTGAGCATTGCGGTGATACCTTTCGCATCTTTAGAAGCCAATAAAGAGCTGAGTTTTCCTGTTAAATCCTGAACGTTTTCTGGCACATCAGTTGCTGCAACAACCATTGTGTCTGCTTGTGCTTCTGTTGAATCTGCGTTATTAGTAGCTGGATTTTGTTTGTTACCACAGCTGACAAATGTCAAAGTAGCTACTGCCATTGCCATAAAAAATACTTTTTTCATAATCTTTCTCTTTTTAATAAATTAATATTGAGTCAAAGATAGGTATTAATTTTCTATTTGATGAGATTTATTGCAAGTTTTAACCTATATTTTCTTTATTTTTTGGATAATAAATTTTAATTTGAAAGTAGTTTTAAATAAGTTATGTATGGTTCTTAGAAAGGAGTTTTCAAACATCATTGTTCTGATGTTTGCATCAAAAAATGTTTACATTAAAAGATGTTTGTATCAAAATAAGGTGAATTAAATTTAATATAGTTTCACCTTTAATTCTTTTTTATTCGTTTCTTGTTTTTCTTTGTCAGGAATGCGTTGCATCAACCACGAACCTTTATTGAGCGTATTGAGTTTCAGAAAATCCAACTTTACATTGGAAGTAATCTTTCTCTGTGGTTTACGTCCCAACTTTATTTCCTTCTCAAGATTAATAGCTGCATCAAAATCATTCCAGCGTTTATTAATATAGTCCAATTGAAGGAGTGCTTCTTTGCTATTATTGTTCATGTAAAAGCAATAAGCTCGATTAAACCAATATTCTCTGTTATCTTGATTTATATCTAACGCCTTTGTATAAGCAACAATTGCACTATCAAACTTTTCTTCACGGATACACGTCATAGCATATAAATCGAAAATATCAGCTATGTAAGGTTGCAACGCTAATGCGCTTTGACAATCGCTGTCGGCACCTTTATAATCTTCAAGATGATATTTTGACAAAGCCATGAGATACCATGCTTCGTAAAGATTGGGCTTTAATGCTACTATTCTATCAAATATTTGCAATGAGGTAACATAAAATCCTGCGTCTAACGAACGCCGCCCTTCCTCCATTAATCGTTTTATATTATATTGTGCAGAGGAAGGAAGCGTAAAAGTTATGAGCAAGAAAAAAACAAGCCACCTCAACATTGCAAATTATTTATTGTTTGCAGGCTTTACCTTATAATGGCAATTAAATCGTCCTTGCGATAATGCTTTCATTTTCTTAGCAATTATTTGCTTGCGAAAAGGTGAAATGCGGTCGGTAAACACCTTACCTTCTATATGGTCAAACTCATGTTGAATGACACGAGCTAAATAACCGTCAATCCATTCATCATGTTCTTCCAAATTTTCATCTACATATTTAACATGAATACGTTTTGGTCGGGTTACATTTTCATGTATGCCAGGCAATGATAAGCAGCCCTCCTCCATTGTTTCTGTTTCACTATCATCGGTTTCAAGAATATGTCCATTGATAAACGCATGCTTGAAATCTTTGTATTCAGGGAAACTTTCAGATATAACATCTAAGTCAATAACAACCAATCGAATAGATTTACCTATTTGAGGTGCTGCCAATCCTATTCCATCGCTTGCCGAACATGTTTCAAACATATCAGCTATCAATTGTTGTAGATTGGGATAATCCAATGGAATATCTTCAGCAATTTTTCTCAGTACGGGCTGTCCTAATGTGTAAATTGGTAATATCATTTGTTTTATTCTTCGTATTTAATAGAATTGTATTGCTTCTTTTTAAGCAATTTATAATCCTTTCGATTTCATATAATCTTGCAAAATGATAGTAGCTGACACCTCATCAACTAATCCTTTGTCTTCTCGGCGCATTTTTTTCTTCACTCCTCCAGCTAAAATTGCTTGTTGTGCCAGAGCTGACGTAAAACGTTCATCGTAATATTCAACAGGTATTAACGGCATAGCTTTACGCCATCGGTTTACAAATTGCTCTACACGAGAAAGATTTTCACTGGGTTGTCCATTCAATTGCGTAGGACGTCCAACGACAATACATTCAACATTTTCACGCTGTACATAGTCTTTTAAAAAATCGAAGAGTTCGGATGTAGCAACAGTCATCAATCCATTGGCAATAATTTGCAATGGATCGGTGACTGCTAAACCTGTTCTTTTCTTTCCGTAATCTACTGATAATATCCTACCCATTACTTAGAAAGTAACCAAGCGTCAGGATATTGAGTGCGCAATTGATTGCGACTTTGAACTGCTGAAGCCTTGTTATCGAAAGTTGAAGCAACAACTCGATACATATTATTACCAGCATTGTAAGCTACTTGAGCATCAAGACCAGCACTCTTTAAACGTTGTTGCAAACCATCAGCGTTAGCTTTAACACCAAATGAACCAACAACAACACTAAATGTCTTCAATCCTGTACCAGCAACGACAGAAACATTTTCACGGCGAACAACCTCATTGTCGTAATTATCTTCCACACGAGTTTCAATAACAGGTTGTGTTTCAACAGGAGCAACTACTGGTACATCTGATGACTCAGTTGTCGTTTTCTCTGCTGTATAACCCGTACGTTCCTGTGCTTTAGCTTTTTCATAAGCTTTCTTATATGCACTTTCGCTTGATTTACAACTGGTGAAAGCCATCGCAACACATAGCGCTGCGCCAAAAATCATCATTTTCTTCATATTTCTTTATTTTATTTGTTGATAATACTCTTTGTTTTTATATTCTATTGTGCGAAATTACAAATTTAGAAGCAAACTACATAAATTCTTGCACATAAAGATTGTTAAATAAATTATTTACAAAAAAATTAACAGAAAATAATTTGTTATTGTTTTTCTTTATCAAGTAAAAGTTGTATATTTGCGAATGATAAATAAATAATTCAACATTAAAAAATAAAAATTATGAAGACATTAGGTTATATTGGCGCATTTTTAGGTGGCGCAATTGCAGGAGCAGCTTTAGGTATATTAATGGCGCCCGAAAAAGGTGCTGATACTCGTACAAAAATCTCTGATGCAGTAGATGATTTCTGCAACAAACACGATATTAAACTCAGCAGAAAAGAAGCTGAAGAATTTGTTGACGACATTAAAGACGCTGCAGCTGACGTTCTCTAATCCTCGAATATGCTTTCAAACGATAACAATGTAGAAACTATTGCACAACTTATTGAGCGAACAAAACATTACATCGGGCTTCAAACAGAATATGTTAAGCTCGATGTAATAGAAAAAGTTGTACGCTTATTAACCGCTATTGCTATTCTGCTTTCAGTAGTAGGATTGCTTGCAATGGCAGCAATATATCTTTCATTTGCTGCCGCTTACGCATTAGCATCAGTAGTAGGAATGACTTGTACTTTCCTCATTGTGGGAGGAGTCTATGTGGTACTTCTTTTTTTGATAATTATTTTACGCCATAGGCTTATTGAACGCCCGCTCGTTAAGTTTTTGGCTCATCTATTAATGTCAAAGTAAGTCTTATGTTTAGCAATTCACAAAACAGCGAACCAACGTATAGGACGCTAAGCGAAATACGTTTGCGTAAGGCACAACTGCTTACAGAAATTACGAAAGAAAGCAATCGTATGTCTGGATTATGGGATAATGTTTTCCATAAACCACAAGATTCATCTACACCTACTAAAATATTTTCAGGAATTATGGTCAAAGGAGTTGGAATTGCTGATGCTGTTATATTAGGTTGGAAACTTTATAGACGCTTTACGGGCAAGCCAAGTATATTTGGTTTCTTTGGAAACAAGAGAAAGAAGAAATAACACAACTTTTTAATATGGATAAAAGATTGTAAAGAACAAAACTCAGAAAAGCCAAATTGCATGTAGTAATTTGGCTTTTTTGTTTATGCATAGTTTTATTGCATAGGCAAATGATGACTCTTTTATTTGCTATTGTCATTATGAAATATAAGCATTTTTATCCATTTGTATTTATGTAGTCATAAGAAGTCGTTGTTTAATTTTCCAAGCAACCTATTTGAGTTTCCAAAACAGGCACTTTTTGAGAACAAAATAGGCACTTTTTGAGAAAGAAATAGGCACTTTTGAAATGATATGAATTCCTAACAACTCCATTTTGATGCCGAATAATCTTCATCTTATATCCATACAATTTACCAATATAAAATAAAAAGCAATTTATTGGCATAAATAACAGCAATATTTAAGCATTTATTTCGAATACTTGTTTTGTTCTCGCATAAAATTTGTACCTTTGTTCCCATATTGATTTATAAAAACTAATTTGTATTATGGTTAAAATCACTTTCCCAGACGGTTCTATTCGTGAATACGAACAAGGCATTACTGGACTTCAAATTGCAGAGAGTATTTCACCGGCTCTCGCTCGCAACGTTGTATCTTGCGGGGTAAATGGTGTTACAACAGAGTTAAATCGTCCTATTAATGAGGACGCTACAATAGCTCTCTATAAGTTTGACGATGAAGAAGGTAAGCATACTTTCTGGCATTCGTCAGCCCACTTGCTTGCAGAGGCACTTAAAGAATTATATCCTGGTATCCAATTCGGATTTGGTCCAGCTATTGAAAATGGCTTCTTCTATGATGTTCAAACAGCAGACGGACAAGCTATTTCTGAAAATGACTTTCCTAAGATTGAAGCTAAAATGCTTGAATTGGCTAAGAAAGATTCTCCAATTGTTCGTCGAGATGTTTCAAAAGCTGATGCAGTTAAAGAATTTACAGCTGACGGACAAGAATATAAAGTGGAACATATCGTAGAAGACCTTGAAGATGGAACGATTTCTACTTACTCACAAGGCAATTTTACCGACCTCTGCCGTGGTCCTCACCTTACTTCAACAGGTGCAATAAAGGCTGTGAAACTAACAAGTGTAGCAGGTGCTTTCTGGCGTGGCGATGCTAATAGCAACCAATTGACACGTATCTACGGTATAACTTTCCCTAAAAAGAAAATGCTTGATGAATATCTTGTGATGTTGGAAGAAGCTAAAAAGCGCGACCACCGTAAAATTGGTAAAGATATGGAACTCTTTATGTTCTCTGAAAGAGTAGGAAAGGGACTTCCTATTTGGTTGCCAAAGGGTACACAAGTACGCCTTCGTTTACAAGAAGTTTTGCGTAAATTACAACGCCCATATCACTATCAAGAAGTGATAACACCAGGCATAGGTGGTAAAAACCTTTATGTAACTTCTGGACACTATGCCCATTATGGTAAAGATGCATTCCAACCTATCCAAACTCCAGAAGAAGGTGAAGAATACATGTTGAAACCAATGAACTGCCCTCACCACTGCGAAATATTTGCACATAAACCACGTTCATACAAGGATTTACCTTTGCGCATTGCTGAATTTGGTACAGTGTTCCGCTACGAGAAGAGTGGAGAATTGCATGGACTTACTCGTGTGCGTACTTTCACACAAGACGATGCTCACCTCTTTGTTCGCCCAGAGCAAGTTAAAAAGGAATTTGAAGATGTTATAGACATTATTCAAAAGGTATTCATCACTTTTGGTTTCGAGAATTACGAAGCTCAAATTTCACTTCGCGACCCTGCTGATAAAGAAAAATACATCGGTTCTGATGAAATTTGGGAAGAAAGCGAACGTGCTATCAAGGAGGCATGCGAGGAAAAAGGTCTTAAAGCACGTGTAGAAATAGGCGAAGCTGCTTTCTATGGTCCTAAACTTGACTTCATGGTGAAAGATGCCATTGGACGCCGTTGGCAGTTAGGCACAATCCAAGTGGATTACAACTTGCCAAATCGTTTCAAGTTGGAATATACAGCAGAAGATAACACCAAGCAAACTCCTGTGATGATTCACCGAGCACCATTTGGTTCATTGGAACGTTTCACAGCCGTTTTGATAGAACATACAGCAGGACATTTCCCATTGTGGCTGACACCAGACCAAGTAGCAATTCTCCCTATTTCAGAGAAATACAATGGATATGCAGAAGAAGTTAGAGCATACTTTGAAGCTAACGAAGTTCGTGCAATTGTTGATGACCGTAACGAAAAAATTGGACGTAAGATTCGTGACAACGAGTTAAAACGTGTACCTTACATGGTAATCGTTGGCGAACAAGAAATGGCAGACGGATTGGTTTCAATGCGTCAACAAGGTGGTGGCGAACAAGCTACTATGCCAAAAGAAGACTTTGTAAAACGTATTCAAAACGAAGTTGCAGAGCAATTAAAAAATCTTGAGTAATCAATAGCTATCTATTAAAGAGAAACTCTGAATGGTGTAAATTGTTCAGAGTTTCTCCTTATATAATATGTAGAAACGCTGTAAAAAAGATTCAAAAACCACAAAAAGCCTGTTTTAAAGCAAAATAACCTATAAAAAAGAGATAAAAAATTTGTTTAATCCATTGAAAAATAGTAACTTTGCACCCGTTTAGTAAAAAATAAAACTTTAATATAGTTGAATGAAGAATGACAAAATGAAGTTTCAGTACCGTGTGAATGAGCAAATTCATGCACGGGAAGTTCGTGTGATAAGTGATGAAGGTGCAGAAGTTATGTCTGCGCGCAAAGCTTTGGATATTGCAAGAAAAGAAGGTGTAGACCTTGTTGAAATATCTCCGAACGCACAACCTCCAGTTTGTAGAATCATCGACTATTCTAAATTCCTCTACCAGCAGAAGAAACATCAGAAAGAGATGAAGCAAAAGCAGGTAAAGCAGGAAATTAAAGAAATTAGGTTTGGGCCTCAGACCGACGAACACGATTATCAGTTCAAACTGAAGCATGCACAAGAGTTTCTCAATGACGGAAATAAAGTTCGTGCTTATGTGTTCTTCCGTGGACGTTCAATCCTCTTCAAAGAACAAGGTGAAGTGCTTTTGTTACGTTTTGCCAACGATTTGGAAGAACTTGCAAAAGTAGAACAGTTGCCAAAGCTTGAAGGCAAAAAGATGTTCCTCTATCTTGCACCAAAGAAAACTGGAATAACAAAGAAAAGTCAGCAACGCAGAGATCGTGAGGAAGCCCAAGAAAATGCGAAAAATGCAGATACAAAAGTTGAATCAAAGGAAACTGAAAATGTAGACAACGGACTATTTGCAAATGCAAAAAATGGTTCTGCAGTGCTTGATAAGTTAAAGACCGAATAAAGAAAACTTGATTTATCTTTCTTGTAAAGATATTGAAAGAACCTGTGCGTAACGTCCTGGTATATACGTTGCCACAGCTGAATTAAATAAATAACAATTTAAATTTAAAAAAAATGCCAAAGCAAAAGACAAACTCTGGAGCTAAGAAGAGATTTAGCTTCACAGGTACAGGTAAGGTAAAGCGTAATCGTGCTTACCACAGTCATATTTTGACTAAGAAAACAAAGAAACAGAAGAGAAACCTCGTTCACACAGCACTTGTGGACAGTAGCAACATGAAACAAGTACGCGACTTGTTAAATCTTCGTTAATCATTATTAGTCAAACAAATTAAAAGGAAAAGAAACTATGCCAAGATCAGTAAATCATGTTGCTTCAAAAGCAAAAAGAACAAGAATCCTGAAGCAAACTAAGGGTTACTATGGTGCCCGCAAAAATGTTTGGACAGTAGCAAAAAACACTTATGAAAAGGGTTTGACATACGCATACCGCGATCGTCGTAACAAAAAGCGCAATTTCCGTGCTCTTTGGATACAACGTATCAATGCTGCAGCTCGTCTTTATGATATGAGCTATAGCCAATTGATGGGCGCATTGCACAAGTCTGGTATCGAAATCAACCGTAAGGTACTCGCTGACCTCGCTGCTAATAATCCAGAAGCATTTAAGGCTATCGTAGAAAAAGTAAAGTAATTTAAACAATTACATCATATATAAAAGGTTGCAATCTATAAGGTTGCGACCTTTTATTTTATATACGTATCTTCAAAAAGGATTAAATCACATTTTGAAAACTCGGTTTTACAAAATAACCTAAAAGATTAGTGTAAAATCTTTGAAAATTTTTGGAATATCAAAAAAACTTTATTACATTTGCATCGCAAGAAAGGGAAAATCCCAACCTAAATCAATTAACATAAACCAAAGGTGAAAACCCAAGGTTAGCACAAAATAAAATTCTTAAATAATTATGGAGAACAAAAGAACATGCCTTTATGACAAGCATGTAGCATTGGGGGCATTGATTTCACCATTTGGTGGCTTTGATATGCCAATTCAGTATTCAAGTATTATTGACGAGCACAATGCAGTTAGAAAGCATTGTGGAGTGTTTGATGTATCTCACATGGGTGAAATTATCGTTTCTGGTAATGAAGCTGAGAAATTTGTCAATTATATTTTCACAAATGATGTAACAGGATTAGGCGTAGGTAAGGTTATCTACGGTATGTTCTGCATGGAAACAGGTGGCGTTGTTGACGATACTTGTATTTGCAAAGTTGGCGAAAATGAATTCATTTTGACAGTCAATGCTGCCAATATCCAAAAAGATTTCGATTGGATTAGCCAACATACAGCAGGTTTTGATATTAAACTTGTAAATGATAGTGAAAAATATGGACAACTTGCTATTCAAGGTCCTGAAGCAGAAAAGATTATTACCGAAAAATTGGGTATCGCTTGTTCTGACTTAAAGTTCTACGAAGTTAAGACAATGAATCACGATGGCGAGGAAATAATAATTTCTCGTACTGGTTACACAGGTGAAGATGGATTCGAACTATATGGAGCTCCTAACTATATCGTTAAGGTATGGGACAAATTAATGGAAGCAGGTGCAACTCCTTGTGGTCTCGGTTGCCGTGACACATTACGCTTTGAAGCTGGTATGCCATTGTATGGACACGAACTTTCTGAAGAAATTACCCCTGTAATGGCAGGTTTATCTATGTTCGTTAAGTTCGATAAAGAGAACTTCCTCGGGAAAGAGGCTCTTTTGAAGCAAAAAACAGAAGGTGTTACAAAACGTTTGCGTGGCATTTGGCTTGACGACAATGCTATCCCACGTAATGGATACAAAGTATTCAAAGACGGAAAAGAAATTGGCGTAATCACAACAGGTTACAAACTTATTTCAGTAGAAAAGAGTTGTGCAGTAGCTTTAGTTGATGCTGACATTAAATTAGAGGATAGAGTAGAAGTACAAATTCGCAAGAAGTTCTTCCCTGCAACAGTTGGTAAGAAAAAATTCTACGACCCACATTACGTTAAGTAATAAAAATAAGTGCAAGAACTCACCATTATTGAAGTTCTTGCCACCTTTTTATAATTTGAAAAAATAAAAATAATAGATAAAAATAATTATGGCAAAAGTTATTGAAGGACTCTTTTACGCTGAGTCACACGAGTATGTAAAAGTAGAAGGTGATGTTGCTTATATCGGTATTACAGATTATGCACAACACGCTCTTGGCAATGTAGTTTATGTTGATATGCCTGAAGCTGATGATGAATTTGAAGTTGAAGAAGGTTTCGGTGCAGTAGAAAGTGTTAAAGCTGCTTCTGACCTTAACTCTCCTGTTTCTTGCAAAATTCTTGAAGTTAATGAAGCACTTGAAGACCAACCAGAACTTGTTAATCAGGACCCATACGCAAACTGGATTATCAAAGTAGAACTTACAAATAAGTCAGAACTTGATAACCTTATGGACGCAAAAGCATACGAAGATTTCTGCGCAAAATAGTTTATAGACAATATTCTTAATGACGTTTATAGCTGTTTTCATTCTCAAAGTAAACTTTGCGAAAGAAAATAGCTATAAAGTTTTATAAAGCTAACCGTTTTAAAATTACGAGAAACATGAATTTTAAATTCTTTCCACATACCCAAGAGGAAACTCAGGAAATGCTTAACAAAATCGGAGTGAATAGCATCCAAGACCTCTTTGCAGGTATTCCTGAAGCATTGCGCTTTAAAGGTGAGTATGATATTCCTGAAGCAATGAGTGAAATTGAAATAAGAAATTTTTTCAATAAACTTGCTAATCAGAATAAATTGATGACTTGCTTTGCTGGTGCAGGTGTTTACGACCACTATGCTCCAAGTGCTATTCCACAGATTGTGAGCCGTTCAGAGTATCTTACTTCTTATACTCCATACCAAGCAGAAATTTCTCAAGGGACGTTACATTATATCTTTGAATTCCAAAGTATAATTGCCGAACTTACAAACATGGACGTTGCCAATGCTTCTTTGTATGATGGTTCGACAGCTACAGCCGAAGCAATGATGGTAGCTGCAGCTATATCAAGCAAAAAGAAAACAGTTTTGTATTCAAAAACATTGAATCCCAAAATTATTGATGTATTGAAAACTTATGCACACTTTAACGGAGTGAACCTTGTTGCTATTGAAGAGGAAGAAGGCATTACATCAAAGAAAGATTTGGAAACAAAGATGGCAGATGGAACTGTTGCTGGTGTTATTGTTCAACAACCTAACTATTATGGTATAACAGAAGATTTCACAGGTTTTGCTGACATCTGCCACAAGAATAAAGCACTATTTATTGTTAATAGCGTTGCTGCTGACTTGTCATTATTGAAAACTCCAGGTGAATGGGGAGCAGACTTTGCAGTAGGTGATGTTCAGAGCCTTGGTTTGCCTATGGCATTTGGTGGACCTTATGCAGGATACATGAGTTGTACACAAAAAATGATGCGTAAGATGCCTGGACGTATTGTAGGCCAAACAAAAGATTCACGTGGTCAACGTGTTTTTGTACTTACTTTACAGGCTCGCGAACAACATATCCGCCGTCAAAAAGCCACATCAAATATATGTTCTAACCAAAGTTTAATGGCACTTTACGTTACTATTTACTCAGCTATGATGGGTAAACAAGGATTGAAAGAAGCTACCAAGATGAGTTTTGATGGAGCACATTATCTTTGCGAAAAAATGGTTGCTACGGGCAAAGCAAAATTAGCTTACAGTCAGCCTTTCTTCAATGAATTTTTAATAAATATTGAAAACAGAGATACTTTCTACGATAAAGCTATCGAAAAAGGTATTCTTCCTGGTGTTAAAGTTGGCAAGAATGGTCTTCTTATAGCTGTAACAGAAAAACGAACAAAGGAAGAAATGGAAGCACTTATTGCTCTTCTCTAAAAACAATGAACTTTAATTAAAGGTTTACAATTACTTAAATTATTGAAGAAATGAACAATAGATTATATGGCAATTTAATTTTTGAGCTTTCACAACCTGGTTGCAAAGCTTACAGCCTACCTAAAAATGAATTTGGAAACTATGAACTTTCAAGCAATTTGAAGCGTGAGAAAGATGCAGAACTTCCTGAATGCGACGAATTAACAGTCGTAAGACATTATACAAATCATAGCGGAAACAATTTTGGTGTTGATAATGGGTTCTATCCATTGGGTTCTTGCACAATGAAGTATAACCCAACCATCAATGAAGAAATTGCTGCTCTTCCTGGTTTTACAGGTGTACACCCAATGCAACCTATTGATACTGTGCAAGGTGCCTTGGCGGTAGAATATGGATTAGCAAAGACTTTAGCAAATATTTCTGGTCTTGCAGATTTCACTGTAAATCCTTTTGCTGGTGCGCAAGGTGAACTTACAGGTTTGATGATTATTCGCTCTTATCACGAAAAGCGTGGCGATACAAAACGTACAAAGGTTATCATTCCAGACTCTGCACATGGAACAAACCCAGCCTCTGCTGCTGTTTGTGGACTTGATATTGTTGAAGTAAAAAGTACTGCTGAAGGACTTGTCGATGTTGAAGATTTGAAACCATTGCTTGGTGATGATATCGCAGGTATGATGATGACCAACCCTAATACACTTGGTCTTTTTGAAAAGAACATTCCTGAAATCGCGAAGTTAGTTCATGAGTGCGGTGGTTTGATGTATTACGATGGAGCAAACCTCAATCCTATGTTAGGTGTAGCACGTCCAGGCGATATGGGCTTTGATGTAATGCACATCAATATCCATAAGACTTTCTCAACACCTCATGGTGGTGGTGGTCCTGGTGGTGGTCCTGTTGGTGTAAGAGAAGACCTTGTAGAATTCTTACCAAAACCACATGTCTTGAAAACCGAAAATGGTTATGCACTTGATGCTCCTGAAGCAACGGAAGAATATTCTCTCAATAATATGCATGTTGGTCAGTTCATGGGTAACTTCCTTGTAACATTGCGTGCTTATACTTACATCTTGACACTTGGTAAAGAAAACTTAAAAATGGTAGGTCCATTTGCAACACTCAATGCCAATTACATCAAGGAATCTTTGAAAGATGATTATGAATTACCAATTGGTGGCATTTGCATGCACGAATTCGTATTCGATGGCTTGAAAGACAAGAGTACTGGTGTTACAACAATGGACGTTGCTAAACGTCTCTTGGATTATGGATTCCATGCACCAACAATCTATTTCCCATTGCTTTTCCATGAAGCAATGATGATTGAGCCTACAGAAAACGAAAGCAAGCAAACTCTTGATAGCTTTATTGAGATTATGCACAAGATTGCACGTGAAGCACGCGAAACTCCAAATGTTGTTTTGGAAGCACCAACCAATACTCCTATTGGTCGTGTTGATGATGTTTTAGCAGCAACTAAGCCAATCCTCAATTATCGCCAAGCAATTAACGAGTAAAAATAGAAAGGTATAATATTATGGAAAAGACTGATTTAATTATTATCGGCGCTGGTCCTGGAGGCTATCATACGGCAGTTCATGCTGCCAAAGAAGGGCTAAAGGTAACCATCATTGAGAAATCCCACCCTGGTGGAACATGCCTTAATTGTGGTTGCATACCAACAAAGAGTTTTGCTCACGATGCAGAACTCTATCGCAATCCATTGCTTTCATGCGTGGGCGGTGGTCATGTGAACTTCACTCGCATTCAAGAACGTAAAAATGACGTAATTGCACAGTTGCGTGAAGGTGTAAAAGGTCTTATGGCACAACCTGGCATCACTTATATTGAAGGCGAAGCCAAATTCGTAGACAAGAAAGTTATTGAAGTGAATGGGACACAAATGACTGCTGACAATATTATTATTGCAACAGGTTCTCGTGCAAGAATGCTTCCTTTTATACCAGCTTTGAATTCTCCTGAAGGTGCAGACCTAAAGGATAAGGTTATGACTTCTACTGAATTGTTGGAAATCGACCATGTTCCTAACTCAATGGCTATCATTGGTGCTGGTGTTATCGGACTTGAGCTTGCTTCTGCGTTTGAAACTTTCGGTAGCTCTGTTACTGTTATTGAGTTCCTCAAGGAATGTTTGCCAACGATAGATTCAGATATTGCCAAGCGTTTGCGCAAGACTTTGGAAAAACGTGGAATCAATTTCAATATGAATAGTGGTGTTAAGAGCATTCAAGCAACAGAAGACAAGAAACAAGCTGTCGTTACTTTTGAACAAAAAGGTCAAGAAAAGCAAGTCGTTGCCGATGTTGTACTTGTTGCAACAGGTCGTGCTGCTAATGTTGAAGGTCTTGGTTTGGAAGTTGCAGGCATAAATACTATTAAACAAGGTATTGAAACCAACGATTACTATGAAACCAACGTACCAGGCGTTTATGCTATTGGCGATGTGAATGGCAAGCAAATGTTGGCTCATGCAGCAAGTTTCCAAGGTTTACACGTCTTGAATCATATCCTGAATAAGCAAGATAAGATTCGTTTCGATATTATGCCAGCTGCCGTATTTACCTATCCAGAAGCAGGTTCAGTAGGTATGTCCGAAGATGCTTGCAAGAAAGAAGGTATCAAGTGTATTGTGAAGAAAGGCTTTTTCCGTTCAAATGGTAAGGCATTGGCAATGGAAGAAACAGAAGGCATGCTCAAAGTTATGGCTGACGAAAATGGTAAAATCATTGGTTGCCACGTCTTTGGTGCCCACTCTGCTGATATTACACAACAAGTTGCAGTACTTATGAACAATGATGCTACGCTCAATGATTTGCGTGACATTATTCATATTCACCCAACTATTGGTGAAGTATTGCTTGAAACCATAATTTAAGTGCAACTGTTTGGTACATTGAAAAAATGTATTACCTTTGCATTTGAAAGGTAAAGACATAGTCGTGTCGATTCGATTGGGATAGTCATCAAATAAATCTGAAAACCGAGAAGACTTCTCTTGACAATGGCGGGCCACATAAATCGCATTAGCGACTAAACCCTTGGGTCGGTGGATTACAAAAGCGGAGAGTTCTCCTATCATAGATACTCGGACTTTTCATCACATCATCGATGCGACTTTCTAAAACTCTCGTCATAGAAAGATAATAATGAGGTGGAGTTCCTTTTGGAGTTCCACCTTTTTTATGATGAACAATAATATAAAAAACGATATAAAACCAAGAAAATAAAATATGTTCTCAGGTATAGTAGAAGAAATGGCACAAGTAGTAGCTATTGAACGTTATCAAGAAAATATAGATTTCACGCTGAAATGTACATACGTTAATGAATTAAAAATAGACCAAAGCATTGCTCATAATGGTGTTTGTCTTACCGTAGTACGCTTGACTGATGATACTTACACCGTTACGGCAATGAAAGAAACATTAGACCGCTCTAATCTTGGCTTGTTAAAAATTGGCGACAGAGTGAACATAGAGCGTTCCATGTTGATGAATGGTCGCCTTGATGGACATATTGTACAAGGTCATGTTGATGAAACAGCAAAATGTGTTGCAATGGAAAATGCTGATGGTAGTACTTATTTCACCTTTGAATATGAACAAGACATTGAATTGGCAAAACGTGGATACTTCACAGTCGATAAAGGTTCGGTAACAGTCAATGGTGTATCGCTAACCGTTTGCGAGCCAACTGATAATACTTTTAAAGTTGCGATTATCCCATATACACGCGAAAACACTAATTTTGCAGATATTCAAATCGGTACAATTGTAAATCTTGAGTTTGATATACTCGGTAAATATATTGCCCGGCTGAATAACTTTCAGGTTTAAAGCAAAAATTTAGTTATTGGTGGGTGGCAATCCACCAATTTGTTTTATTCTTATTTTCTATCGCCGCAGCATTAACAGAAGGGTCGCTTATGGTAATACCGCTATAAGCCGAAACGTTGTAAGTATATGGGGCGTCAAGAAAGCCACTATAAAGTTTTTCAGTTTTCCCTGTGAAAGGAATAAGATGCTTTATGATTTGACTATATTCGATAGTGTCCTGTCCTATGGATGTTATTTGTGCATTATATCTTTTAAGATAATCACCCAAATCATAGAATAAATGATTGGCGAAAACATCTTGTCCAGCAACTTCGTCAGCTGTTGGAGGAGTTGCACTCGATGAATTGAACTTTTTAAGCACGGCAGCAATATCATTTGAATAGGCACAATCTATGACTGACAGACTTCCATAAGGTGCAGAATAAGTTGCATAAAATGATAGAAACCCATTTATAATTGCATTATAATCAGGACTTTGCTCTGCCATATATTGGTAAATTAAATGATAAGGTAGTCCGTAATCCATTATTTCCGATGTCGAAGCTATAATATAATTCGTTGCTTGGCGCAATTCATAAGCTACTTCAACGTTTGCCATGTAGCAATCATCGAAGCAAAGAAATTCTAATTTAATACCATTATTGGCAATTGCATTTGTAATTTCAGTGATATTGTATTGTTGAGCTGCACTTATTCCGCCGATACTTCTACTTCTATTAAGTTTTGTTCCTTTGGGAATCCAACCAGTACCATGCGCTCCCATTATCATAGAATAGACAGGAGTAGGAGAGAAATGTTTAACATCAGCAAGATATTGAGTAAGACTTTTCTCATTAGTTTCGCTGATTGTATATTGTTTTAAAGTATCTCGCCAACATTTGCCCTTGTCGTAAATAATCTCGAACAACGTAGCTGACGATGCAGAATTGGCTATCAAAACCAACGTACGTGTAGCTTGATAAGATTGTTTTGTTACAATAGCTTTTTCAACGTTACTTATATTCTTCATAAACGCCGAATATAATCCGCTATCATAATTTCCTCCCGTCCAAGGCAAATACATAAAGATAGTTTTGTTAGCTATTATGTTAGGGCGTTGGCGTTTGTTCGATAATTCATCGTCCTTACTACATGAGAAGAACAATAAGGAAATGAAAGTAAAGAATATTAACTTTTTCATAAGGGGAGGTATTAATATTATCCTGTTAAATTACAATGAGTTACGAAAATAAAATAATTCACAAGTAGAGGTAAAGCAAAAAATATTGAGTAGGTACACAAAAAGCGTCACCTACCCAATAAAGTTATTTTACTTCTTTTTAAGTTCCTCAATATTAGCTTTGATAGCTTCTATCTTTTCTTCCGAATCACTTTGCTTCTTGCGTTCCTTTGCAATAACTGCTTCTGGGGCATGAGCAACAAAGTTATCATTAGAGAGTTTTGCTTTGACACCTTTCAAGAAACCTTCTAAGTGAGCAAGTTCTTTCTCTAATTTTTCGATTTCAGCTTTCACATCTATCAAATTACCAAGTGGAACCGCAAAGCCATCAGTACCTACCATGAAGGCAGAAGCATCAGAGCTTTTTTCGGCTACAACATTGATATTTTCAAGATTTGCCATTTTCGCAATGACAGCGTTGTAAGTTTCATAATTGTTTTTGCCGACAACTTCCAATGAGAGTGCAATCTTTGGAGCAATATTCTTTTGGTTGCGAATGGTACGAATACCACCCACAATTTGTTTCATGTTCTCAATTTTTACTATCAAAGTTTTTTCTTCATCAGTAGGTTGTGCCAATTCTAACTTCTCTAACATGATGCTTTCATTTCCCTTACGGTCGAAAATATGTTGCCACAATTCTTCTGTAATGAACGGCATGAATGGGTGGAGCATCTTTAATAATGTATCAAAGAAACGAAGTGTAGCCTCGTAAGTTTGCTTATCAATAGGTTTGCCATATTCAGGCTTAATCATTTCCAAGTACCAACTTGAAAATTCGTCCCAGAAAAGCTTGTAAACTGTCATCAATGCTTCAGAAATACGATAACTCTTAAACTGCTCTTCCATTTCAGCATTCACCTCTTTGAGTTTTGCATCAAACCATTTAATGGCAATCTTGTTAGCCTCTGGTTGGTCTATATCGGCAGTTTCCCAACCTTGAACAAGACGGAAAGCATTCCAAATCTTATTGTTAAAGTTTCGTCCTTGCTCGCAAAGACTTTCATCAAATAAGATGTCGTTGCCTGCTGGAGCAGAAAGCATCATACCCATGCGCACTCCGTCAGCACCATATTTTGCTATTAATTCCAATGGGTCAGGTGAGTTGCCAAGACTCTTGCTCATCTTTCGTCCGATATTGTCGCGTACAATACCCGTGAAATAAACATGTTTGAATGGGAATGTTTGGCGATATTCATAGCCAGCCATTATCATACGAGCTACCCAGAAGAAGATAATATCTGGTCCTGTAACCAAGTCGCTGGTTGGATAATAATATTTTACTTCTTCATTTTCAGGGTTGTTGATTCCGTCAAATACAGAAATTGGCCACAACCAACTTGAGAACCAAGTATCCAAACAGTCGCTTTCTTGTTCCAAATCAGCCTGTTTTATGCTTGGATTTATACGCTTTGCTTGTTCCAAAGCGTTTTCAATATTTTCCGCAACAACCGTAGCTGGCTTGCCGTCTTGGTCTTTAAAGTAGTAAGCAGGTATGCGATGTCCCCACCAAAGTTGGCGACTGATGCACCAATCCTTAATATTTTCCAACCAATGGCGATAAGTATTTTTGTATTTTTTAGGATAGAACTCTATTTCATCGTTCATTACAGGGTCGAGCGCAATATCTGCAAAGTGTTGCATGCCTAAGAACCACTGCGTTGAAAGCTTTGGTTCTATAGGCACGTTGGTACGTTCAGAGTAGCCCACCTTGTTATCATAGTCTTCAACCTTTTCCATCAATTCAGCTGTTTGAAGGTCTATTGCAATTTGCTTGCGTACATCCATACGGTCTTGACCAACATAAAGTCCAGCTGCTTCTGAAAGTGTTCCGTTGTCATTGAAAATATCAATCGTTTCCAAACCATGCTTCAAACCAAGCGCATGGTCGTTGATGTCGTGAGCAGGAGTAACTTTCAAACAACCTGTACCAAACTGAATATCAACATAAGAGTCTTCAATAATAGGAATGCAACGACCTACTAATGGCACAATTACATGCAAACCTTTCAACCAAGTGTTCTTATTGTCGTCAGGGTTGATACACATTGCAGAGTCGCCCATGATGGTTTCAGGACGTGTTGTAGCCACAACTGCATAATATCCCTTGCAATCTTGGTGCATTACATTTTCTTCGTGCTTACGTTCAACCTTGCTTTGGTCTTCAGGAGCAATGTAATATTTAAGATGATAAAGTTTTGAATGCTCATCTTTGTAGATTACCTCTTCGTCAGAAAGGGCGGTTTTTGCACTTGGATCCCAGTTTACCATGCGCACACCACGATAGATTAGACCTTTATTATAAAGGTCGCAGAAAACTTTGATAACGCCTTCGCTACGTTTCTCGTCCATCGTAAAAGCTGTGCGTTCCCAATCGCAAGAGCAACCAAGTTTTCGCAATTGCTTAAGGATAATGCCACCATGTTCGTCAGTCCAATCCCACGCATGCTTCAAAAACTCATCTCGTGTGAGGTCAGTCTTCTTTATTCCTTGTTCAGCAAGTTTGTTTACAACTTTTGCTTCTGTTGCAATGCTGGCATGGTCGGTACCTGGTACCCAACAAGCGTTCTTACCCTCCATGCGTGCATGACGGACAAGAATGTCTTGAATTGTGTTGTTCAGCATGTGTCCCATGTGCAGAACACCCGTTACATTAGGTGGAGGAATAACCACCGTGTAAGGCTCTCGTCCATCGGGCTTAGAACTGAATAATTTGTTGTTGAGCCAATACTCATACCACTTCGCTTCCACGTTCTGTGGGTCGTACTTACTTGCTAATTCCATTGCGTTTATATTATAATTTCTTTATTATCTTTAAAAACGATGCAAAATTACGAAAAAATCGCTTGAATAATGTATCTTTGCATAATAAATAAGGGTACTTAGTACTTCTTTTAACTTTAAATTTCATAAGATTGCATACCAAAGAAGAAAAATTAGCAGCATTCAGTCGTTTACTTGATGTTCAAGAACGATTAAGAAAGGAATGTCCGTGGGACAGAAAACAAACTTTTGAAAGTTTGCGTCCTAATACTATTGAAGAAACTTTTGAGCTTGCTGATGCGCTCATCAAGCAGGATAAAAAGAACATTTGTAAAGAATTGGGCGATGTTATGGAACATGTTGTGTTCTATTCGCTATTGGGAAGTGAAACTAACGATTTTGATATTGTTGATGTCTGCAATGCTCAATCGGATAAACTCATGTTCCGTCATGACTTTATAGATTGGACTGGTTGGCAAGTTGCAGATGAAAAAATGGCAATCAATCAACAAGGACAAGTTGTTTATAAGGACGAATTAGACACTAAAAAACAAGGAAACACAAACGGTAGCAGTGAATTGCCAACAACGGCAACACAAGTTGAATCGACTTGGGAGCAGAGAAAACAAAAGGAGAGGGAAGGGAACAAAACGGTGCTTTCTGGAGTTCCTGATTCTTTGCCAAGTCTAATCAAAGCGTATAGAATACAAGATAAAGCACGCAATGTTGGATTTGATTGGAAAAATAGAGAAGATGTATGGGAAAAAGTTGCTGAAGAACTTGAAGAACTGAAAGTGGAATTATCCAAAGAAGACAGCGAAAAGGCTACAAAAGAATTGGGTGATTTCCTTTTTTCAGTCATCAATGCAGCCCGACTTTACAAGTTAAACCCAGACAATGCGCTCGAATATACTAACAAGAAATTCATTTCTCGTTTTACTTACGTTGAACAACAAGCTAAGAAACAAGATAAAGAGTTGAAAAATATGACTTTAGAAGAAATGGATAAACTTTGGAATGAAGCTAAGAAAATAGAAAATAAATAATATTTAAGTTATGAAAAAATTACCTATTATTTTGTTATTTGCATTCATTGCAGCTATCTTTATTGGTTGTAAGAATACAAACAAAGGGAAAGTTATAGAGACAAATTCAAAGTCTGCTGATTCGCTTAACGCAGGTGATACTACTATTTATGGAACAATGCTCGATGGTGGCATGAATTCAATTATATTATTGACCGACGCTGGCGACACATTGGAGTTTATTCAAAACCCTGACGATACTACGGAAGTTGTTAAAGGTGGTAAACTTATAGGCGACCGCTTTGCTGTAATCGGATACAAAGAATATGGCGATATGATGTTGCGCAGTGCAATTAATATTACTTCGTTGCTTGGAAATTGGTCAAGCATCGATAAGAATTTCGATATTATCGAGGGAGGAACGATTACGTCTAAAGTACAATCGGAGAAAGATACATGGACAAAATGGAAGATATTTAATGGAAAACTCGTTTTGTCTAAAGATACTTTTGCGGTCTTAGAACTTGGAGCAGACTCAATGTTGCTTGAAAATAAAAACGGAGTATTCCTTTTCGGACGTAACAAATAAGCGTGGAGCCTTTTAAAATACATATCTTAGGGTGCGGAAGTGCATTACCTACGCTTCGCCACAATGCAACTTGTCAGATTGTGGAGGTGCGAGGAAAACTCTTTATGATAGATTGTGGAGAGGGAACGCAAATACAAATCAGGCGCTCGCGTATTCATTTTTCGAAAGTTCAAGCAGTTTTTATTTCCCATCTTCATGGCGACCATTGCTTTGGATTAATGGGAATGCTCTCCACTTTTGGCATGACAGGTCGCACGAATCCACTTCATATTTATGCACCAAAGGAGTTCGAGCAATACTTTAACTTATCTATGGAATTATTCTGTAAAGGATTAGAATATGAAGTATTCTTTCATTGTGTAGAAACAACAGAAAATAAGGTTATATACGAAGACAAAAGTATTACGATAGAATCTGTTCCATTAGAACATCGCATACCATGTTGTGGCTTTCTTTTTCGCGAAAAGCCAACAGCTCCACATATTAAAAGGGATATGATTGATTTTTACAAAATCCCTGTTAGTCAAATCAATAATATTAAAGCAGGAGCAGATTGGACAACAGACGATGGCGAAATTATTCCCAACACTCGTTTGACAATACCTGCGGAAAAACCTCGTTCGTATGCTTATTGCTCTGATACACGCTACATGAAAAATCTTCATAAAATGGTTAAAGGTGTAAATGTATTGTATCATGAAAGCACTTATGCTGATGATTTTAAGGACAGAGCAAAACTTTATTATCACAGCACTGCATCGGAAGCTGCAACAGTAGCGTTAAAAGCCGAAGTTGGAAAATTACTTTTAGGGCATTATTCTGCCCGATACAATGATGAGAAGCAACTATTAAAAGAAGCAAAAGAGATATTCGTAAATAGCTTTTTAACAAACGAAGAAATGTTTTTTAATGTTGAATAAATAGATGAATGCCATTTTCCTTTGAGTGAAGAATGATAAAATAATCATTCTGATAATGTAGAAAAAGTGATTTTTTCATGAGATATTGAATATTTGCTTTCAAAATTTGTACAGATTTCAAAAATTATTGCCAAAAAGTTGAATTTGTAAAAAAAAATATTTATATTTGCAAAGTATCAACTTAGCGGTAATTTGTTTTAATCATACTATTTATGGCAAAGTATAATATTACAGAAAAAAAAGAAAAGACAGCGGCATATCGCAAATTTGTGAGTCCGAAATTGATGGAAGAGTTGAAGGATAAAATTATAAACATACTACTAATCCAGCAGAAATATAAGGATAAAAACTATTCTGCCAAACAACTCGCTGACGATTTAGGCACGAATACACGATATATATCAGCCGTTGTAAACGTAAAGTTCAAAACGAACTATACTTCTTTTGTGAATAAATTTAGGATAGAGGAAGCAATGACAATCCTTGCATCGAAAAAATATCAAGATTTAAATATGGAAGATATAAGCGAGATGGTAGGTTTTGCAAATCGACAATCATTTTATGCTTCTTTCTATCGCATAAACGGAATGACACCACGTGAGTTCAAACTACAAGAAAAGAGAAAGTTGAATGCACAAAGTAGAAATTTCAAACTATAAAATAAGAATTTTCTAAAAGACTTTATGAACAAAGAAACTTTTGATTATTCATCTGAAAGATTTGGCGATATTCAAATGTTACGCTATCAATTAGATGGATTCAAAAATCTTACGCTAAATCAAAAATTATACATTTATTGTTTAGCGCAAGCTACATTATGGGGACGAGATATAACTTTCGACCAATTTGGAAAGTATAATCTGCAAATCAGACGAACCTTGGAAGCAATAGTCATAGCAAAGTACAAACAAGAAAGCAATGACTTTAAAGCTTTGGAACTCTATTTAAAGCAAGTTTGGTTTGCAAGTGGCATACATCATCATTATGCAATGGATAAATTTCAGCCCCACTTTTCTCGTTCATTCTTTCAAGAAGCTGTACTATCGTTGGGGAAAGAGTTTTTCAAACTTGATACTCATGACAAGTTAGAAGAACTTTGCAACACACTATGCGAGATTATTTTTAATCCCGATATATTGGCGAAACGTGTTAATAAGGCAGAAGATGTTGATTTGATACAGACTTCAGCCAACAATTACTATGAAAATGTTAGCCAAGAGGAGGTTGAACATTTTTATACAAACCAAAAACAACAAGCAAGCGACAAAGGATTATCATTTGGGCTAAACACTACTTTGGTAAAAAAGAATGGTAAAATTTATGAGGAAGTGTGGAAGCTGAATGGTAAGTATGGCAAAATTATAGAAAAGATCATATATTGGTTGAATAAAGCCACAACTTACACTGAAAACGACGACCAAAAAAAAATCATTCGTTTGCTCGTTCATTATTATACAACAGGCGATTTACACGACTTTGACAAATATTCAATCGCATGGGTAAAGGAACATAACGGACAAATCGATTTTATAAACGGCTTTATTGAGGTTTATGGCGATGCTTTAGGGCTGAAAGGTTCATGGGAAGGAATTGTTCATTATAAAGATTTAAAAGCAACCAAACGTACACAACTCATATCAAGTAATGCTCAATGGTTTGAAGATAATTCTCCTGTAAATGAGGAGTTTAAAAAGAAAGTCGTAAAAGGTGTTACAGCCAATGTTGTTTGTGCTGCAATGTTAGGAGGTGACGAATATCCTGCCTCTGCTATAGGTATCAATCTACCAAATGCAGATTGGATTCGTGCTGAACATGGCTCAAAAAGTGTTACCATTTCCAATTTAACACATGCGTATAATGTTGCCGCAAAGGGAAATGGCTTTATCGAAGAGTTTGCAATTGATGCTGCAACATGCGATTTGATAGCAAAAAATGCCGATTTAACCGATGAATTGCATACCGATTTACACGAATGCTTGGGGCATGGAAGTGGAAAGCTACTTCCTGAAACCGATTCTGATGCACTCAAAAATTATGGCAACACGATAGAAGAAGCACGTGCCGACTTATTTGGATTGTATTATATCGCTGATAAAAAGTTAATAGAATTAGGCTTACTACATTCAGAAGAAGCCTACAAAGCACAATATTATTCGTATATAATGAATGGCTTAATGACTCAATTAGCACGTATCAAGGCTGGAAAAATGATTGAAGAATCACACATGCAGAATAGGGCTTTGATTGCTCGCTGGGCTTTTGAATTGGGTAAAGTTCATAATGTTATAGAATTTGTTCAGAATAAAGAAATAAATAGCGATAAAACAAAGACTTATATTCGCATTAATGATTACGAAAAATTGCGTGAAATCTTTGCACAACAGCTTGCTGAAATACAACGAATAAAGAGTTGTGGAGACTTCGATGCGGCTCGTATGTTAGTCGAAACTTATGCCATAAAGGTTGATGAAGCGTTGCATAATGAAGTTTTAGAGCGTTACAAAAAGCTGAATATTGCTCCTTATAAAGGTTTTATTAATCCTCGAATGAATTTAGAATACGATATTAATAATCAAGTAATTGATGTTATATTAGATTATACAGAAAGCTATTCAAATCAGATGATGAGATATTCCAAAGAATATAGTATATGATGACAGAAGAAACACACGAAAAAATAAAGCAAATTAAGCAATCTTTCCATTTATATATGAACGGAGTAGCTGCTCAATCTATGCGTGAAAAAGGTGCAGATTATAAAGTAAATTGGGGAATTGACCTATTATCTTTGCGCAAAATTGCAAAAGATTATGGGAAAGATTATGATTTGGCAATTGCTTTATGGAAAGAAAATAGTCGTGAATGTAAGATTTTAGCAACTTATATTATGCCTTCTGAAAAGATGTTAGCCGATGTTGCTGATATTTGGTTAGAACAAATTCCGACACAAGAAATAGCTGAACACCTTTCATTCAATTTGCTTCGCTACCTTGATTATGCTCCTTCGTTGGCATTTAAATGTTTGGCTTCTGATAAGAGTTTGTATCTTATCTGTGGTTTTCAAACATTGGCATGTCTATTTTCTGATAGGAAAGAGCCTAATGAACGAGGTATGAACGAATTTCTTGACCAAGTTGAAGTAGCTTTATTGTCAAATGACTTGGCTGTAAAACAGGCAGCTTTTCGTTGTGTACAACGATTTTGCGATTTGGGAGAAGAATATGAATTGATAGCCAAAAAGGCTCTAAAAAAATTTGATATTCTATAAAGTGGTTTTACAAAAGAAGTTGAGCAAAAGAATTAGGTTACTTCCCATGTTGTAAAGTTCTATAACAACCATCATTTTTTAGCTTCACAAGGACGAATTTCGGCGAACGATGCCAATATTTCGTCCTTTTTTTGTAGTTTTGTAGTCAAAACAAAATCAAAATGATAATTAAGAATTCTGAATTTAGTATTTCTTCGCCTACGATAGCGAAGTGTCCTAACGATACAAAAAACGAATACGCATTTATAGGGCGTTCGAATGTGGGAAAATCGAGCCTTATCAATATGCTTTGCAATCATAAAGGTTTGGCTAAAACATCAGCAAAACCAGGTAAAACATTGTTAATCAATCATTTCATAATCAATAAAGAGTGGTACATTGTAGACCTTCCTGGTTATGGATATGCTAAAAATTCGAAGACGGTACGCAATAAATTGGAGCAAATGATAGCCCAATACCTATTGCAACGCAAGCAGTTGGTGAACGTCTTTGTGCTTATCGACATACGCCACGAGCAACAAAAAATAGACCGAGAATTTATTGATTGGTTAGGCAAAAGCAATATTCCGTTTTCAATTGTCTTTACAAAAGCTGATAAACTTTCGGTCGGAAAAGCAAAAGCCAATGCTGCTGCATGGATGAAAAAGTTGGAAGATACATGGGAAGAAATGCCTCCTTACTTTGTAACATCATCGGAATCGAAACTTGGGCGAGAGGAAGTGCTCGACTATATTGGAAGCATCAACGCTGAACTGGCAGGCGAAACGCTTACTTTGCCCGAAGAACCAATAGAGGAAGAGGCGCAAGAACCAGCAGAAACAGACGAAAAGGCAGAATAAAAGACGAGCAGCATGGCACAGATACCTTACTTAGACGTTCAAAAACTATCGAAAAGATTTGGCTCACAAGTGCTTTTCGACCAGATTTCGTTTTCCATTGCCGAAGGACAACACGTAGGATTGATAGCGAAAAATGGCACAGGAAAGTCTACTTTATTATCCATTCTTACAGGCAAAGAGGGCTACGAAGAAGGTGCAATCATCTATCGTAACGACTTGAAAGTAAACTGTTTGGTGCAAAGTCCTAAGTTTAAATCAGAAGAATCTGTGCTTGATGCGTGCTTCAACCACGAAGGCGACCCCGAGAAAGTGTTGAAGGCAAAGCAAATTTTGACCACTCTGAAGATTACATACCTTGACCAACCAATGGGGCAATTGAGTGGTGGACAGCAAAAACGAGTAGCATTGGCAAATGTACTCATTACCGAACCTGACCTGCTCATACTCGACGAACCTACCAACCACTTAGACCTTGAAATGATAGAGTGGTTAGAAGACTATCTTTCGCGAGGAAATAAAACCTTGTTAATGGTTACGCACGACCGTTATTTCCTTGATAATGTTTGCAATGTTATACTCGAATTAGACGATAATACGGTTTATACCTATCGAGGAAATTACTCGTTTTATTTGGAAAAGCGACAAGAGCGCATCGCCAACACACGTGCCGAAATAGCAAGAGCCAACAACTTGTATCGAACAGAGTTAGATTGGATGCGCCGACAACCACAAGCACGTGGACACAAAGCAAAATACAGAGAAGACGCTTTCTACGAATTGCAAGCAAAAGCACAACAACGCATCGAAGAAAGACAAATACGTTTGAAGGCATCGAACGTATATATTGGTAGCAAAATATTTGAATGCCAATACGTTTCAAAAGCCTTCGAAACGAAAACCATACTCAAAGATTTTTATTACAACTTTGCCCGCTTCGAAAAAATGGGCATTGTAGGCAACAATGGTACTGGAAAATCGACCTTTATCAAAATGTTGCTCGGATTGGTGAAGCCTGATAGCGGAAAATTCGATATTGGCGAAACCGTGCGCTTTGGCTATTTCTCGCAAGAAGGACTCAAATTCAGAGACGACCAAAAGGTAATAGACATCATTACCGACATTGCCGATTACATCGACCTTGGAGGTGGCAGGCACATGACGGCTTCACAATTCTTAAACTACTTCCTTTTTACACCCGAAATGCAGCATAACTATGTGGCAAAACTCTCGGGAGGCGAGAAAAGAAAGCTGTATTTGTGTACTATCTTGATGAAAAATCCTAATTTTCTTATCCTCGACGAACCTACAAACGACCTTGATATTCAGACACTTCAAATACTTGAAGAATATTTGCAAGAATTCCCAGGTTGTGTCATAGTGGTTTCCCACGACAGATATTTTATGGACAAGGTGGTAGACCATTTGTTGGTGTTCAAGGGCGAAGGAGAAATAAAAGATTTTCCTGGAAACTACACGCAGTTCCGTGATTATAATGTGTTGAAAACCAAAGAAGAAAACGCAGAAACAAAGCAAAAGGAAAAGAAGCAAAGCGTTCAGCGCGACTATCACAACGATACGCGTAAACGAATGAGTTACAAAGAAAAAAGAGAATACGAGCAACTCACAAAAGAAATAGAGCAAATCACAACCAGTATTGCCGAAATGGAGAAGCAACTGTGTTCGGGAAATATTGAAATTGATAAATTAACGGAAATATCAAAGCAGCTGCCAAATCTAAAAGACGAATTAGACGAAAAGGAAATGCGTTGGTTGGAATTGTCAGAATTAGAGTAAGGAATAGTTTTTCATGAAAGAAAAGTTATACAAAATCATCTTTGAAGCCGATACGAAAGAGGGAAAAGCTTACGATATTGCGCTCATTATCATTATTTTTGTAAGCATTATTGTTGCCTTTACCGAAAGTGTAAGAACGTTGGCTTACACCTACAAGTATATTTTGGAAATCGTTGAAATCATTTTAACGGCATTGTTCACCTTTGATTATTGTGCAAGATTGTATTGTTCGCCCCAACCACGAAAATATGCGTTAAGCTTTTTCGGTATTGTTGATTTCATATCGACCGTGCCGCCCTACCTAAGTATCATTTTCCCAAGTGCAAAATACATGATACTTTTGCGCTCATTTCGTTTTATTAGAATCTTCCGTGTGTTCAAACTCTTTACCTTTCTGAACGAAGGATACCTGCTATTGCAGTCGTTAAAGAAAAGTTCTAATAAAATTTTGGTCTACTTTATGTTTGTCCTCATCACCGTAACCTGTCTTGGCACAATCATGTATCTTGCGGAAGGTAATCAGCCTAATACGCAGTTTACCGACCTTGGTACATCGGTTTACTATGCCATCGTAACCATGACCACGGTGGGGTATGGCGATATAACGCCAGTAACGCCTTTCGGACGGTTGCTTTCAGCCTTTGTAATGTTGCTCGGTTATACCATTATAGCCATTCCAACAGGCATTGTTACTGCTACATTTGTTGATGAAACGCAAAGGAAATCGAAGCACGGAGAGTGTCCACGATGTGGCGATAGAATAGACCCTAACGACCGATTTTGTCGCCATTGTGGCGAAAAACTCTAACCTTTCGTTTTTCAAAAACTACCTTTGTTTTCGTTTAAGTTTCTTTTTCAATTCAGAGCAATGCCAGTATGGAAACCTTACTCATCTGTATAAACTGATAGGATTATTATTTTCGACATGTCCCGTTGCCGACCGAACCGAACTTTAATTAGTAAGATTGTCAAAGAACTCATTGGCCTATCTTCATCGCTGCAAGCACTATTGTGTTATTGAATTTACAAATGCTGCTTCCATCTTTTTCATTTTATCACAGAAGTCTGCATACGATGATGCGTCTTTGCTAATTTCAATTCCATATATAGAAAGACTTGCAATACTTCCTTTCAGATATGAAGTAGGAATTTCAGACTGTGCTTGTTCCAATGGAGCAACAAAGCCTCCCTTTTCTACATGTAAAGCAGCTATATATGAAATCAATTGGTGTACATCATCACGAGCTACTTTTGAAACTCTCGTATAGCTACCAAGTTGTTTGTATTTAGCATCGAGCACCATATCGTCGTTATAGAAATCTGGATAACGAATGCCACTATGGTCTTCAAAAAGGTATATACCACCTTTTTGAAGTTTATTTTCTGGGTGCTTAAACCCAACCTCACGCAAAATGGTATTCACATATTCTTCCCATAGCCATGCGCCATCGAATAAGATACCACAAACCTCTTTATCGTTTTCACCATACTTAACTTCTTCCATTCGTAGAATTTGTAAGCAAAGAATCTGTAACGGTCGATATTCCGTATAGTATGAATGGTTCTTTATTCGGAGGTTTTTGCCCACGACATTGTTTCGTTCGTGCTTATTATATAAAGGTGTATGTTCAATAATTGCTTCTACGTTTTGTATCGTTTCACGGTCGATATTCAAGACAGATTTTCCATACTTTTTGGTTTTCATAAACTCAATGGTATGCCGAATAAGTTCTGTCATATCGTTGTCGCGACTATATTCGCGAGTCGAATAGGCAATGTTGCCAACAAAAGGCATATTTCGTGCAATATGGCGACTTATGTCTATCCTTCCTTTAAGGTTTGAATCATTATGTTTAAAGTGCTGATATTCTCTATATACACCTTGACGTAAAGCTGCTTTCAGGAAATACGGAAACATAAACATAATGAAATCGAATACATCTTCCTGCTCATTATTATGGTTGAGTTCGAAAAGATTGAACGACAAAACCTTCTGAAGCATATAATGCAATAGGTAATCATCGCGCCCAACATCAAACCTTGACTTAATCTTAATCCGCAGTTTGCCTACACCGATAAAGCCCATTATATTGCCAGTAGCAATGCGTACTTTTTCCGCATCATCGGTATTTAAGATGTTTATGACAGAAGAATCGCCAATCCTATCGTCAGATTCGTTGATGCTGTGTGGGAAGATGAGCAGGCTTTCGTTCTCTCTGCATAGTTCAGCAATCGTTTTATCTGCAATTGGAAACAAAGCAGCAACCTCCTTTCGTAGGAATGTTTGGGTATCTGCCCGTCCGATATTGTTGTCTGTCAGATTAATTCTCATCTGTCAATGCTGGGGTATTTGATTGCTCTTCTTCTTTTTTGCCAAAGTAAGCCATGCTTAGTTGATTCATAATTTCGCCTGTTTTGCGGAATCCACGAAGGTATTCTCTCAGCAATGGCTCTATATTCATCTTCCATAACTTATCGAAATCGCCTCCGTTTTCGCCAAGTTTTCGGAAGTAAGCCGGTCCTATCATATAAGCAGTGCCTAATCCTTCCGTTTCTTCGATGGCTTTATTCAAACGCTCCATCGTTTCTTTGGCTTCCTCTACACACGACAGTTTGTCGAGCATAGATTCCGTATCGTTTGGCGTAACCTCTACCCAAGAGAAGCGGCGGCGCATAGCAAAGTCCATATTCTCTACGCTACGGTCGATGTCGTTCATTGTTCCGATGATGTAAACATTCTCTGGTACAAAGAAACCGTCCTTGAATGGGTCGCCATCTTCTATTATATTTTGGTACTGGGTATTCACTTTTCCCCTCTCTCCCCTATATCCTGAGTCGATAGCAAAGAACAATTCGCCGAAGATTTTTGATATATCCCCACGGTTAATCTCATCAATTATAAACACATAATTCTTTGTATCAACTTTCGAAACTTCTACCGACGGCTCTTTAGCAGCTTGGTTTTTAATATTGTTATAAAGCACAAAGATGTACGAGTCTTGCTGTGTGCGATGCTTTCTGTGGAAGTGTTCCTGAATATCCTTACCACTTGTAACAGGTTTTTCATTCTCCATTAAGTCAATAAGTTCGGCTTTTGATAGCTTCACCAACCTTGTTTTCTCATTCGCAGGAACCTCTACAGTAATGGTACGCTCATTGTTTTCAACAATAGAAAAAATGTTTTTAGTACCCGATGTTTTGAATTTCGTTCCCTTATCAATAGCCTCTTCTATGAAGTCTTCTAATATTTCTCGAACCGAACTCTCCTTCTGTAGCCTTTCAATGGATTTCTCTGAATCTTTAAAATTCTGCAAAGCTTTAGCGCAGAAGTCCTTAAAGACGCCGTTACGCAGCTCAAATCCGAAGTTATCGGAGTATCTCACAGGGCGCAAGCCTTCTACAAAGTCGGTGTAATCGTACGAGGGGTGGAACTGTACAAAAGCTATTTCGTCGTCAGAACAGCCCATTTCTTTGGCAATTTCCTTCGCCATAAACGTCTTACCAGTACCTGGCGCACCTGTGAGAACTAAATTTTTATTCTGCTCAAGCAGTTCTATGTATTTGGCATACTTCCTCATTGGTTCCTCGTTCCTCTTACTGTTTATGAATTTTATTACTTCCATATCATTACATTCGTCTATAATTCTTCGATAATGACCATATTTAGAACCATCAAAATCTATCTGTCCTTGCCAAAAGTAGTTCACCTTATAAGAGACATTAGTCGATGTATCTTCTTTCCTTATAGAACCCTCTTCGTTTGTAACTTCCCCAATAGCGAATATACGTACACACGGTATATCGTGGTTTGTACCTTTGGTAAACGATGATTTTATAATAACAACATCACCCTTTTTTATTTTCTTGGCGAGCTTTAATTGGCGTTGTCCAACTGCTGTATCATTAATCCATGCTTCCCAAACGCCCTCTTTTACAAAGCGAGACCATTGTGATTCCTCATCGTTATAGATGTGTCCGACACACCAATAACGAGCTCTCCACAACAACGAGTGAAGAAAACCAAGCTGTTTCGGGAATGAAACGAAGAGCGACCATAGCACATCTTGTGCTAAAAGCAGGTCTGACTTAACATAATTCTCAATAGATGGAGCCACCAAATCGTGCAGTTCATTGTCGTTTTCAACAATATGAAGAAGTGGCTTTATGAGTTCCATAAAATGAGAATAGCATTTACCTGGTTTCTTTGGTGGCATATTTAAATATTGGCAAACCGTCTTATATAGCCCATATTTATAAGTTGTATAGGTATTGGGATCGATACAAGTCAGTATTGCCGATGCTGTGCGCTCATCGTTTGCATACAAGTTCTGCTTGTCATTGTTTGGATCATCTGCTATTTCCTGCATAGTAGCAGAGAAATCCTGAATGCGCTTATCCAACAATACTTGCCCATCTGTCAGCGATTGGACAGCCTTTTCAAACTCTTTACGATGATTATTTATCACATAGTCGAGCGTTGGACTAACCAAAGGTGTATAAATCAAATTCGTAACACGTACTTTATTGACAATGCTTATAAAGTCCTTGCCTTGGCATTCTGTTACAAGTTGCCACTTATAAGCCTCGTTCCATTTTTCATCATCAATACGAATATCCTTTCTTAGTTTTTTGTAACATTCAACCAAATACCAGTACAGATATTCTTTGATGGCTTCTGTTAGCTCTGAGCGAAGCTGCCATTCAAACGTTCCCTCACTGCCTCTGGGCAAGTCTTTTCCTTCTGCCATCGGCACTAACCAATAGCATGGCTTACCATTTGGACGGATAATCTGAAATCTACCCAGCCTTTTCTGAACATATTCTCCACAATTGGCAATATCAAAATTGAGCGATTGAGGGTCGCCACCCAGTTCATTGCAGATAGAAGTGCAAGAACCTCGATGATTTGGAGCGTAGAATACCTTTATCAAAGCTTCTTTATAATAGATAGGCATTGCAGAATCCTTCAGCAGTTTCAGCCATTCCTCCTTGCTAACTCCGATGTCGCACGAAGCAACTTCTCCAGTTTGAATAATCTCTATTTTCTCCATACTGTTACCAATTGTTTTAATTTTGCGTTTAAAATATCCCTGTTATTTGCGATGTTATATAAACATCGCCAGTTCAAATATAGCAGATGCCCTCAGCCTTTTAGTGTTGTGAGTATAATATCAAATATAGTTAATCAGCTGTTCATAAACCAAATAGATTTAAGGTTCTACTTTTTTTGTTTCACAAAGGTAATGTTTTTTCTGTATAGCACAAACAGAAATACGCTGAAAAAACTTTGAGTCTATAACGTTTTATGTGGGTAATCGAGTTTTAATCCACCTGTTACGAAGTAGACCATATACTTAAAGTTCTCTGTATTGACAAATCCTCTTGCCCTCTTTTTAGCGAGTTGTATTTGTGAGTTAAGTCCCTCAAGGATTCCATTATTGACCTCCCTCATTGCAAAGAGATTCTTTATGCCGAACATGTGCGATCTGACCATCGCCACAAAGTCTGTCATGGGCTTGATGGCAGCTTCCTCTACCATCTTGCACCACCGTTCAAGCCTTTCCACGGAATCCTTTGTACATTCGTTGAATATATCTGCGAAAGATTCCTTGAAACCATAAGCTTTGCCAATGGTTGGATATGTCAGCAGTATGGTCTCCAGTTCCATCGCCTTTTTCTCCGAGAGATTCTTTTTGTTGTACAGCAGCGTGAACCGATGTCCCTTGAGCAGTCTGGCATCCGCATGATCCAGCTTGCGTACCCTGTCGACAGCCTCATTGAGAGCCTTGAAGATATGGAACTTGTCGAATATAATCCCTGTCTTGGGAAAGTGTGTCAAAGCTCCAGATATGAACGACTTGGACATGTCCATACTGATTGCCTCGATATTCTCTATCTTACCCTTCTTCTCGACAAGAGCCTTGCTGAAAGCCTCGAATGTACCCGCATCCTTGCTGTCCGTAACAAAGATGGTCTTGTGAGTGTCCAAGTCTACGAACTGCGTGATATAATCATGTCCCTTTCTTTTAGAGGTCTCATCCACTCCGATGCGATGTACCTCGAACATATCTATCTTGTCAACAGCTTTGCGCACCCAATGGTTGAATATGCGCCAAATGCGGGGAGCCGTCTCGCGGACAGTGCGGGAAACGCTGTTCACCGGCATCTCACGCTCGATGAGAAGCATGGAGTAAGCCTCGAAAAGCAATGTGAAGCCACTATTCTTGCGAGCCCATGGAACGTCCACCATCGAAATCTCATGGTCGCCAACCTTGATGCGGGGAACACTGGCATGAAGGTAGCAAAGATGCTCGAAGAAATTTAAGTGGCGCCAAGTCTTGTCTATGGTGTCATAGGCTGTAGCCTCTGTCTCACCGACTTTGAAACGATGACCACGAGGGAAACTTAGCCATATATGAAGCTCCTTGGCGGAATGCTCGCCATCGATAAACTCAATCTTGGATACTGTCCAAGGTTCTGACAGGCCTAATGCCATTGTAAATATCTCGGTACTATTCATTTTGCAAAGGTAACATTTTGACGAGAAATATTCGCTACCTACCCACACGATTCGTTATAGAGCCTTATTATTTAAATGAAAAGAAAAGAATAGAATGAAAAACAAGCTGCAAGCCATGGTTTGAAAACAAAATAAGGTGGATTTTTAAAGAATCCACCTTATTTTAATTGTCAGTACAATCTTATTTTGTCGTTGGTACAGATACCACGCTTCACTAATTTTTTATTCATCTTGATAAGATTTTTTAGTCGAATACCATATTTTTGTGATATATCGTATAAGCTTTCAGATGGTTGAACAATATGAGGACGATTTCGATACTCGCTTGGAGCGTGCTTTTGTTTTTTGCGTAACCATACAATTTCGCCTTCATAGAGTCGTTTGTCAATATCCTGTTCGTTGTATTTAGCCAACTTTTTCTCGCTAATATTCACCTCTTTAGCAATATCCTTGTAAGTATCACCCGCATGTGCCGTAACGTAACAATTTTCGTTGAAAGCACGGAAGTTACGCAAACCTGTATTCAACATGTTTTGCTTTGGTGTTGGTTTCTTTGTGATTTCAGGACGAGTTGGCTCAATTGGTTCTACAAACTTTGCATTATCGTATTGGTAAAGTTTATAGACCTCAATAATTTCTATAAGTTTGTAAGCATATTGGGGATTGGTGGCATATCCAGCACGCTTTAGTCCATGTGCCCAACCACGATAATCATATTTTGAAAGATTAAATAAACAATTGTAGCGTTTTCTTCCACTGAGAAATTTTGAGTGGTCTTCAAAACTATCAAGCACTGTGTCGTAAGCACGAAAACACTCACCTGTGAGGTCATCATCGTGCGAAATGGTGCGCCCAGTCCAATCATGACATTTTATACCAAAGTGATTATTGGCAACTATTGCCAATTTGCTTTGCCCTGCTCCGCTCTCCAAAACTCCTTGTGCAAGGGTAATACTTGCTGGTATTCCGTAGCGTTGCATCTCCTTAATAGCAAGATTTTTGTATTTATCGAAGTAGTTTTGGTAAGTTTGATTCCAACGAATGGTAGGTCCTGCTATGGTTGAGCAAAGACAAACAGCAAAAGTCAGAACTATTAAAATATATCGCTTCATTGGTGATGTATGAAAATGTCAGATTGCAAATATATGGATTTTAATTTAAAAAACAAAGTCTTATTGTATAAAAAACAAAAAAACTGGACTCCGATGTGGAGTCCAGTCCTGTTATGATGATTGTAATAATTTACTTTTCTGTAATTACTTGCCTTCTTCCATCTTCTTCTTGAGGTCAGCGAGAATGCCGAGGTCGCCAAGAGATGTGCTAGCTGCTACATTATTAACTTGTGCAGCTGCTTCAGAAGCTTTCTTGTTACCACCGCGTGGGCGACGTGGTTCTTCCTTCACTTCTTCGAATGTGCGAGAGTGTGAAAGAATGATGCGCTTTGTTTCTTTAACGAATTCAATCACTACGAATGGAAGTTCTTCGCCAAGTTGTGCTTGTGAACCATCTTCTTTAACAAGGTGCTTTGGAGTTGCGAAGCCTTCGCCACCTTCGTTAAGTGTGATAACAGCACCCTTGTCCATAGATTCTGTAATCTTACCTACGTGAGTTGAACCTGGTGTGTAAATTGTTTCGTATGTATCCCAAGGATTTGTTTCCAATTGCTTGTGACCGAGGCTCAAGCGACGGTTTTCCTTATCGATTTCGAGAACAACAACATCGATTTCTGCGCCTGTTTGTGTGAATTCAGATGGGTGCTTAACCTTCTTAGTCCAAGAGAGGTCAGAAATGTGAATAAGACCATCAACACCTTCTTCGAGTTCAACGAAGATACCGAAGTTTGTGAAGTTGCGAACTTTAGCGTTGTGCTTAGAACCAACTGGGTATTTAGCTTCGATAGCTTCCCATGGGTCTTCGCGGAGTTGTTTGATACCAAGAGACATCTTGCGTTCGTCGCGGTCGAGTGTTAATACTACTGCTTCAACTTCGTCGCCAGCCTTCATGAATTCTTGTGCAGAACGCAAGTGTTGGCTCCAGCTCATTTCTGAAACGTGGATAAGACCTTCAACGCCTGGTTGGATTTCAACGAAAGCACCGTAGTCAGCCATAACAACAACCTTACCCTTAACGTGGTCGCCTACCTTGAGGTTAGGATCGAGAGCGTCCCATGGGTGTGGAGCGAGTTGCTTCAAGCCGAGAGCAATGCGCTTCTTTTCTTCGTCGAAATCAAGAATAACCACATTAATTTTTTGGTCAAGTTCAACAACTTCGTGTGGGTCGTTGATTCTTCCCCATGAGAGGTCAGTGATGTGGATAAGTCCATCAACACCACCGAGGTCAACGAATACGCCGTAAGAAGTGATGTTCTTAACAACACCTTCGAGGATTTGACCCTTTTCAAGGTGTGAGATTATTTCCTTGCGTTGTGCTTCGAGCTCAGCTTCGATGAGAGCCTTGTGTGATACAACTACGTTACGGAATTCTTGGTTAATCTTAACAACTTTGAATTCCATTGTCTTACCTACAAATACATCGTAGTCGCGTATTGGGTGAACGTCAATCTGGCTACCTGGGAGGAATGCCTCGATACCAAATACATCAACAATCATACCACCCTTAGTGCGGCTCTTGATGTAACCTTGGATAACTGCATCAGTTTCGAGTGCTTCGTTAATGTTTTCCCAGCTCTTTTGGAGGCGTGCCTTCTTGTGTGAAAGCACGAGCTGACCACCTCTGTCTTCTTGGTTTTCAACGTAAACTTCAACCTTGTCGCCTACTTTAAGCTCTGGGTTGTAGCGGAATTCAGAAGCAGGAATGATACCGTCGCTCTTGTAACCGATGTTTACGATTACTTCTTTCTTGTCGATAGAGATTACTTCGCCTTCAACTACTTCGTGTTCGTGAATCTTGTTGAGGGTGTCGTCGTAAGCCTTTGTAAGTTCTTCTTTGTTGCCGCCAACGGTTACACCGTTTTCGAACTCTTCCCAGTTGAACTCTGACATTGGATTGACGTTTTCAAAATTTGCCATAAATGTTTTTAAAAAATTTGTAATTAATAAAGTTAGACTTTATGTGAATAATTCTCTCAAGGGCATAAAATGCCCTAACAAGGCGCAAAGTTACTAATAATATTCTGAATATTAGCAACTTTCGTGCTTTTTTCTTTGCTAATTTTACTTTAACTTAAAAGTTTACGCTTATTTTGAGCTATCTTTACGAATAAAAAAATCATTTCCAAATATAAAGCTATGGTTTTGAACGATAAAATAGATTGTTTCATGCTTCAAAACAATAGCTTTTGACTTTTTTAGCATTATTCATAATTTTCAATAGCTTATAGTTTCAAACGTGCCACTCGAATTCCTATATTATAGGGGCGTGTTTTAAGATAATCGTAGAGTGTTTCGGTGGGTTCTACTACGGCTTTTTTATTCTTTTGTAAGCTTGATGCGTTGAGCAGATGAAGTCCGTCTTTGTGCCAAACGGCAATGCCAAGATGTGTCGTATCAAGGTTTCGCTTATTGGTTACGAGGGCGATGATGTCTCCATCGTGTATGATTTGGCGTAAAAGTTGGGTATTTTTTATTTCACTTTTAGGTATGTAATTTACTATTTTTCCGTTTGTTGCATCTTCCTTTTTCTTAACTTTCGCAATACGTTCTGGATTATTTTTAAGCATATCGTATGCCATAAAATTCTCGCTCATATAGTTTATTTTCAGACGTTGCGTTGCCGCAAAAGGTGGATTGGGTGCTGAAATTTCTGTTAGAAATCCCATTTTTTCATTGTCTGTTACCCACCATTGATAATAGTGCAATCGATTTTCATAAGCCAAAATACCTCCTTGATAGCGAATTTTCTGCAACATATTCGTAAAATCTTGGTAGGTAGACTGGCTATTTTTTACGCAAAACACTATTGCTATCACATTTTCAAGATAAGTGGTGCAGTCCATTTCTTTCAGATTTACAACCAATTGTTCGTTTGGATTACGGTCTAAAGTGTGAGCAACGTATGGGATTCCTATAAAATGTCGTGCTACTTTAAGAATCAATTCCTCATTGGTAAGTTTATCTTTGAGTGGTAGAAATTCAGCTAAAAGGCGTTCTACTTGAGCATTTAGAGCGTTTGATTTTACACTTTTAGGCTGCAATTTCTTTGTTTTCTGTGGAACTGAGGTAGTAGTTTGCTTCGGTTGATTTTCAGGATTGGGAGCTTTTGCATTGCAAGCCACCAACATTATTAAGAAAACGACAGCTGAATATAATCTTTTCATTGTTTTTTATTTTTATTTTTCTTTGATTTGTTTCGTTTACCAAAGTTCATTCCTACATAAAAATTTATGTTTCCGAACAAATTGGTTGATGAAAATTGGTCGCGTCTATAATTGTATGCATGCATGATAGCACTCATACCAGCGTACCATTTCATATTGTTCCAAACCAATCCGATGCGTGCAGTAGCATCAAGATTTAGATTATTAGAAATAAAATTGCGCAAATTGAAATTCTCTTCAATAATCTTTCCCGAATTTCGTTTGTAGGCTAAACCTATTGTAAGTGAACCTGCTGCAAGCCAATTGTGTGCAAAAACCCAGTTGTAAGCGTAGCCACCATTAACAGAAATGTCGGTATAGCGTATTTTTTCTACCATTAATGTGCTATCAATCCCCCCCTCAAACTTCGATAAATCAACACGTTTTGCCACTTCATCATAGAGTTCTGGCCAATTTATTTCTAACGTATGGCGTGTATAACCGATGCCAATAAGTGGACTACCTGCCGATTTGCGTTGCATAGTACTTTGACTGAAAGCAGCAGGGTAGGAGAAACGGCGATGATTAAAGATGTAATAGACATTAAATCCTTTTACGGTAGATTTAAGTTGATTGAAATCTACCCCACGCATAGGACTTGTATCAATGCCCTGTCCCAAATTCATTCGTCTAATTTTATAGTCATTTCCCGTATTACGATAGTAAAGATCAACACCAATTTTAGAACTATAAATACTCAAATCCAACTCTTTTTTTTGATTACTTGAGCCTGTTGCGAATGGGTGTTTAATATCAAGTGTATATCCTAAAAAGACCCATCGCCAACCAACATACGGACCAATACGAATGCTGGGGTCGGGTGCAAAAGTTATACTTTGTCCGTTTTTACTATTCAAAGCATATACTTCAAAGTTATCAGTATTTTGAAGCATGACGGTAAAGTTATAGCGTTGAGGTTCAATATAATTGGTATCAATGTCGTTCATCTTCTTCATCATACGCTTTGCTTTTCGTAAATATTGGCGAAACGACTTCGTTGTATCGGGTCGTTCCCATTTTATGGTGTCAGCACAATTCCAAACTCTTTCTGTAGCGTGCGAAGAAAGAGTTTGAAGAAGTAATATGATGAATAAGAAAAATCTCATTTATAATATTTTATTTGCGTTACTTTTCCTAAACGTAAATTTTAATTTTGCTTACTACAATATTTATCGCAACAGAAACTTTACTTATTTTGTCTTTAAAATTAATATTTGCCCAATATTCTATCCATAACCCAATTAGTAGGGGTAGCTTCTACGCTTGTACATTCGCATTTCCCATAACCTTGCAAGTCTTGAACAATAGAGCGAATGAGTGGTTCCTGAACGTAATGAGGATTTTTTATATCAATATACTGCATGCCTTGACTGGTATAAAGTTCAATTGGCATATAATTGTAAACAGAAAAGATGATACGTCCTGCTGTTCCATAGATTTCAATGCTATCTTCCTTTGCACTTTCATGCGCTGTAAAACTCCATGACGCACTTCCACTAAGTCCTTTCTCGAATTGGAAAACAGCACTTACCGTATCTTCAGCTTCGAAAAGACCTGTTCGATTGGAAACATAGCCATGCGCTTTAGTAATTACGCCGAACATACTTTGGAGCAAGTCCAATTGATGTGGTGCTAAGTCATAAAAATAATTACGTTCAGTATCTTTTGACTGCAAACGCCAAGGTACTTCATCGTAATTAGTATCCTCTAATTCATTTGCAGGCACTGCAAAACGCACTTGCATGGTAAGCACTTTGCCAATGGCACCACTTTGCAAAATTTCTTTTACCTTCTTAAAATATGGCAAATAGCGGCGATAATAGGCTACGAAACATGGCACACCAGTTTTCTCAGAAATGCGATTAATGCGTACACAATCTTCATACGAACCAGCTAAAGGCTTTTCTATTAAGCAAGGTTTTCCAGCTCTCATCGCCATAATCGCATAAGTAGCATGGGTAGATGGGGGAGTAGCAATGTAGATTGCATTGACATTGGGGTCGTTTACCAACATTTGCGAATCGGTATACCATTTTTTTATGGCATGTTGGTTAGCATAAGTGCGTGCATTTTTGGTATTTCTGCTGAACACAGCTTCAACGTGCGACTCAGTTACAGCATTAAATGCTGCACCCGACTTGCGTTCAGTAGTTTCACTACAACCTATAAATCCCCAAGCTATATGCTTCATTATTTTATCTTTTTGTGCAAAATTACGAAATTAATATGGAATAGGGAAAAGGTAGGGAGTTAAAGGGAGTTAAGGAAAATAGTTTTAGAAGAAGTAAAAGAAAACTTTACAACAACGAAGAAACGCAAAATTGGAGCATGTTTAGAAAATAATTAAGGGGAAATTTTCACAAAAATTTCCCCTTTACGATGCTATATTGATTCGTTTTTTACTTGATTAAATCAACTGAACGCTTGATAAATTTGTCTAACGCAGCACCTTTCAACATGCCGTTTTGCAACAAAGCAAGGTCGATAAGTTGGTGGATAGAATCGTTACCTTTAGCATATTCAGCAATGATTTCGTTCTTCTGCTTGCGCTGTTCACCGAGTTTGTCCTCCGTACCTTTAAGGTCGTCCTTCTCTTCTTGCGTAATTTCTTCTGCCTTTTTCTTGCCTTGTTCCTGACGAAGTATTGTCTCACGAGCTTGCAAACCCTTTATTTCACTAAGAATAGGCTTCAAGGCTTCGGCTGTATTGGCACTGCCCTCTTCGAGAATACGCTTCACAAGAGCGTGGTCAGAGTTCAATACGAGGGTGTAATTGTCAGGCATTTGTGCATAGAAACCCATACCTTGTTGATACTGGCTCATTTCCTTCATACGGCGCATGTACTCGTTTTGTGTAACGATAACTGGCTGTGCCGTTTCGCCCATGGCTTCAATTTCAACCATAAATTGTGCCTTTTCCATTTGAGGCATTTGCGATTGGAACGCTTCAGAGAGAATATCACGTTCGTTGTCGGAAAGTTTTTGCTCTGGTTTATCGTCCTTGGCAATGATGCGGTCAATGACATCAGAATCGACACGCACAAAACGTGACTTTTCAAACTTTTGTTCCAACATAGAAACGGCTGGAACATCGAGTTGTCCGTCAGCCAAAATGACAGAATAGCCCTTTGCCTTGGCTGCTTCGATGTATGAGAATTGCTCCTCTTTGTCGTTGGTGTAAAGGTAAATAAGATTACCTTCCTTGTCGGTTTGGTTGTCCTTAATAAGGGTCTTATACTCTTCGTAAGTGAAGTTCTTACCATCTACATCGGTCAAGAAAGAGAAATCCTTGGCACGGTCGTAAAAATCAGGTTGCGAAAGCATACCATAGTTCACGAAAAGCTTCAAGTCAGCCCATTTTTCTTCATACTCCTTGCGGTTTTCCTTGAAGATACTGTTCAAACGGTCGGCAACTTTCTTGGTAATATAGCTTGAAATTTTCTTTACATTCGCATCGCTCTGCAAGTAGCTACGACTAACATTCAAAGGAATATCTGGTGAATCAATCACACCGTGAAGCAATGTAAGGAACTCTGGTACAATGCCTTCTACTTGGTCGGTAACAAACACTTGGTTACAGAACAACTGTATTTTGTTGCGTTGCAATTCGATGTTGTTCTTCACACGTGGGAAATAAAGAATACCTGTAAGATTGAATGGATAATCAACATTGAGGTGAATCCAGAACAAAGGTTCGTCGTTCATTGGGAAGAGCGTACGATAGAAACTCTTATAATCCTCGTCTTTCAAACCCGATGGAGTCTTTGCCCACAATGGTTCTACATTATTAATAATGTTATCTTCATCGGTATCCTCCATTTTTCCGTCTTTCCACTCAGAGCGTTTACCAAAGACAACAGGCACAGACATGAATTTGCAGTATTTATTGAGCAAACCTTCTATCTTTTGTTTCTCAAGAAATTCTTTGCAATCGTCGTCAATATAGAGTACAATGTCAGAGCCACGACCTTCTTTTTCCACCTCTTCGAGTGAAAATTCTGGACTGCCATCGCAACTCCATTTCACCGCTTGCGCACCTTCACGATAGCTCTTTGTGATGATTTCCACCTTCTTAGCCACCATGAACGAAGAGTAGAAACCAAGTCCAAAATGACCAATGATGGCTTCTGCCTTATCCTTATATTTATCCAAGAAATCGGTAACACCCGAAAATGCAATTTGATTGATATATTTTTCGATTTCTTCAGCCGTCATACCAATACCATTGTCGCTAATGGTAAGTGTCCCAGCCTTTTCATCGAGTTTCACATTCACCTTAAGGTCATTAGTTTCGCCTTTAAACTCGCCTGTTGTAGCAAGAGTACGCAACTTTTGTGTAGCATCAACAGCATTCGAAACCATTTCACGAAGGAATATTTCGTGGTCAGAATAAAGAAATTTTTTGATGACAGGAAAAATGTTCTCTGTCGTTACGCCTATTTTACCTTTTTGCATAATTGTATTTGTTTTATTATTTTCTGTCTGCTTTTATAATTACAAATACTATGCCAACTTAAATAAATTCACTAAAATCTTTCTATGATAAACAATTTGGCACGAATAGAAGGTAGTGGCAGTAGGCTTTTAGGACAGAAGAGGCAGGATAGGCGCACTCAATTCCAACTCACCATGTTTATAATCTAAAGAAAAGAGACTGTTTAGAAACTCAAAACAGCCTGTTTTGAACCTAAAAATAGCCTATTCTGAAATTCAAAGCAACAGTTGAAGAGGAACATTGCAATGATTCGATTTTTCAATGCACTTTCACTTCAACAATAAAAAAGGAAAACTACAATATCTATTAACGTAAGACCAAGGGAGAAGGTTGGAGATAAATCCACTCCTCTGAGTGCTTTTGTCAATATGTATTGTAGTCTTGTACTTGAGAATAGGAAATACCAGTGATAAGAATAGTTCCTATCGGTTAAAACTCACTTGTAAAATGGAACTTTATTTCTTCAAAATCTTGTTGCGCCATGCTCAGTACATAACCAGAGTCGGCTAAGAAAACGTCGCGCCCTTCAATATCTTTTGCTATGTATTGGTATTTTCGTTTTTTAAAGTTTTCAAGTGCCTCAGCACTTTCTGCTTCTATCCAACAAGCTTTATGTAAATGAACTGGTTCCCAACGGCATTTTGCATTGTATTCGTGTTCCAAGCGGTACTGAATAACTTCAAACTGCAATTGTCCTACTGTTCCTACGATGCGGCGGTTATTAAATTGATTTACAAATAATTGGGCTACACCTTCATTCATTAATTGTTCCAATCCCTTTTGAAATTGTTTTGCCTTCATTGGGTCATCGTTTTCAATGTATTTAAACAATTCTGGAGAGAAACTTGGCAGACCACGGAAGTGTAATTCTTCGCCTTCTGTCAGTGTATCACCTATTTTAAAGACGCCACCACTATCTGGAAGACCAACAATATCGCCTGGATAAGCCTCAGTTACTGTACTTTTACGTTGTGCCATAAATTGAGTTGGCGATGAGAAACGCAATGTTTTCCCATTTCTAACGTGTAAATAAGGTTGATTACGTTCAAATTTACCAGAACAAACCTTACAGAACGCAATACAACTGCGGTGGTTAGGGTCGATGTTAGCCGTAATTTTGAAGATAAAACCCGTGAACTTTTGTTCAGTAGGTTCTATGGTTCGTTCCTCTGCTTGTGTAGGTTTTGGACTTGGTGCAATCTTGATAAAGCAGTTAAGAAGTTCTTGAACCCCAAAGTTATTTAAAGCAGAACCAAAGAAAACAGGGGCTACTTCAGCCGAGCGATAGGTTTCTTCATTAAATTCTGGGTAGACTCCGTCAACCAATTCAAGTTCTGTGCGCAATTGTTCGGCAAAGGTTTCACCGATTTGAGCATCTAATTCTTCAGAGTCAATCTTCATTTCTATCGTTTCAGTAACACGCTGTTTGTTCGGTGTAAAGAGGTTTAAATTCTGTTCAAATATATTGTAAACTCCCTTAAAGCGTTGTCCTTGTCCGATAGGCCATGATAAAGGACGCACACCAATCTGCAATTCTTCCTCTAATTCGTCAAGCAATTCGAATGGGTCGCGACCTTCTCTATCCATTTTATTGATAAAGATAATTACAGGAGTGTTGCGCATTCGGCAAACTTCCATGAGTTTACGCGTCTGTGTTTCAACACCTTTTGCAGAATCGACAACGATAATAGCCGAATCGACAGCAGTCAAAGTACGGTAGGTATCTTCGGCAAAATCTTGGTGTCCAGGCGTATCCAAAATATTTACTTTGTAGCCTTCGTAGTCAAACTCCATCACCGAAGTAGAAACTGAGATACCACGTTGTTTCTCAATATCCATCCAGTCGGACGTTGCTGTCTTCTTTATTTTATTACTTTTTACAGCTCCTGCTACTTGGATTTGTCCACCAAAAAGCAAAAATTTCTCGGTTAATGTGGTTTTACCAGCATCAGGGTGAGATATAATTGCAAAAGTTCTTCTGCGTTGTATTTCGTTCATAGAATATCTTTCCGTTTATATTTTACGGGGAATCTTTAATTTTTTTCGTTCAATAAGTTAGCTACGCACTTCTTCAGACTATCAATCCAATAAGGAACAGACGTTCCAAATGTGGTTTTAATCTTTGTCTTGTCAAAAACAGAGTAGGCTGGACGTGTTACGGGTGAGGGAAATTCATTGCTATGGCAAGGTTGAATGTTGCAAGAAGTGTTGCCTGCAAATTCAGCTATAGCCTTAGCGAAGTCGTACCAACTGCAAACACCTTCGTTAGAGAAATGGTAAATACCTGTATTTTCTTCGTATTTTCTATTTTCAACAATATCAAAAATGGCTTTGGCTAAATCAACTGCGTAGGTAGGAGTGCCACATTGGTCGAAAACAACTTTCAATTCGAGCTTCGTTGCAGTAAGATTCATCATTGTTTTGACAAAGTTCTTACCAAATTCACCATACAACCATGCTGTGCGAACGATAATATATTTACCACCCACTGCCATGATTTTCTCTTCGCCATGCAGTTTTGTCAATCCGTAAACACCAGTTGGTGTGCCTTTTTGGTCTTCCTTGCAAGGGGTATTATAGGGGTCGCCACCAAATACATAGTCGGTACTTACATGTACCAACAAGCCATCTACCTCTTTCATTGCCTTTGCAAGGTTTTCAGGAGCAGTAGCATTGAGCATTTCAACAATATCGCCTGCTGTTTCTGCACCATCAACATTTGTCCATGCGGCACAATTTATGATACATTCAATGTTATTTTCTTTTACCGTACGGCGTACTTCTTCAAGATTTGTAATATCAAGTTTTTGGTAACCTTCGCATACATCAGTAAAGAGATATTGGTCTTTACTTTCTTTTGCTACCACTTGAATTGTGTTGCCTAACATTCCGTTGGCTCCCGTTACTAATATATTCATAATCTTAAATGTTTCTTTTCGGTAAAGCGATTAATCTTCGAAAACAAGTCCTTCTGTTTTGTCCTTCTGATAATAATCTGCCAACATGCCAATAAGGGTTGAAATTTCCTTTACTGCCACGTTGGTTTCTTGACTTATTTCCTTCTTTTGCAAACGCAGCATCATTACGCCATAAAGCACATCAAAGCAAGTTTCTATTTCGCTATGACCAAGATTTGCAGCAATTTCCTTTAAATTTTCTTCGTTCTTTCGTGCCATTCTATCAGCTACTTGCTTAGTCTTCCCTCGTAGTTCCACAATATAAGGAAGCACTCTGTAATATTCTGCTGAATAGAAAGGAAATTTAGAAGAAGCCAAAAGTTCATTATGTAAATCGGTCAAGCCTTGCATCAACACCTTATTTATTTGTAAATGTCCATGTTCACGACAACCTTCTTGGTTCATCATTCTTACTAAGTTTCCGAACCAATCTTCTTCGTCTTCCTTTTGCTCTTCCGTATAATCAAATTTTTCAATGTATTCTTTTCTGATACGAGTGAGCGAGCAACCATAGACACGAATGATGTCTTCCATTTGCCACATATAAAGTAAGTATTCTGCAATACTTTTCTTTCTTAATTCGTTTGCTATAAACATTATTTTAATAATAAGATGGTAGGTGGTAAAGATTAAATACGGTACCAATTAAGATGATAAGCGAAAAAATTATCACTACTGAACCAATAATTCTATTAATGATTAAGATTCCATTCATATTAAAAATATCGTGTATCTTATTGACAAGCCATGTAAGTCCATACCACCACAACAAAGCTCCTATTGGAATGCACAATAATCCTACTCCCATTTCAACAGGACGTGAAGGTTGAATCAAAGCAAATTGTGCAAAAGTTGCCATAAAAAGGAAGATAATCATCGGATTAGAAAACGTTACAAGAAAGGCTGTTAAACCATTATGAAATAGCGTTCCCTTCGTTTTACCACTTTTGTGAAGCTTTTTTGTAGGATTTGACATGAAACAATAAATACCAAAAAGCAACAAAATAATGCTACCAGAAATCTGTAATATAAATTGATTGGCTGGGTTTTGTAATGGTTCCATGATGAAACTCATTCCCAATCCAACGATTAAAGCGTAAATCGTATCACTAATTGCAGCACCAACTCCTGTGATAAATCCATACCAACGTCCTTTATTTAAAGTACGCTGAATACACAAAATACCTACTGGTCCCATTGGCGCAGAGGCTATAATACCTATTAAGATACCTTTGAAGATAAAATCAAGGATATCTAATTGAATTGGAAAAGGTATGGTCATAATCGTCTGCAAAATTGCAAAAATTATATGAAATAAGCAAATTTAGCCACTAAAAGTTTGCAGTATTATGCTTTTTTCCTATCTTTGTGAGTACAAATTAAACTAAAAATATTTTTAATGGACGCACAAGAACAAAAGCCATTCGTTATAGGATTGGATTTAGGAGGTACAAATTCTGTTTTCGGAATAGTAGACCAACGAGGTCAAGTATTAGCTACAAATGCGATAAAAACGCAAAGTTATAAGACCGTTGAAGATTTCGTAGATGCTGGTATTGAAGTTTTGAAACCAATTATAGCCAAAGTGGGAGGAATTTCACAAATAAAGGCTATGGGAATTGGCGCACCAAATGGTAATTTTTATCGTGGAACTATCGAATATGCACCTAATTTGGTATGGGCTCACGAGGGTGTAGTACCTTTGGCTAAAATGTTTTCAGACCGTTTAGGTATACCTGTTGGACTTACAAATGATGCGAATGCAGCTGCTATTGGCGAAATGCAATATGGTGTGGCTCGTGGTATGAAGAATTTTATTATGATAACACTTGGCACAGGCGTGGGTTCAGGCATTGTCATTAATGGTCAAATGGTATATGGTGTTGATGGTTTTGCGGGCGAATTAGGTCATGTAACCATGGTTCGTGGCAACGAAGGACGTCTTTGCGGCTGTGGTAGAAAAGGTTGTTTAGAGGCTTATTGCTCTGCAACAGGTGTTGCTCGTACCGCTCGTGAACTACTTGAAACATCATCAGAACCTTCACTTTTGCGCGAAATGAATCCTGAAGAAATTACTTCTTTAGACGTTTCCATTGCTGCTGGTAAAGGAGATAAGTTGGCTTTAGATATTTTCAACTTTACAGGCGATATGATAGGTGCTGCTTGTGCCGACTTTGCAAGTTTCTCTTCACCTGAAGCGTTTGTATTCTTTGGTGGATTAACCAAGGCAGGCGATTTACTTATGAACCCAATTATAGCTGCTTATGACAAATATGTTATGCCTGTATTTAAAGGTAAAGCCAAATTTTTAGTAAGTTCTCTGGATGATGCTTCCGCAGCTGTCTTAGGTGCTTCGGCAATTGGCTGGGAAATGTAATACATACATGTAAAGTAAAGCTACACTTGGCAAGTCAAAAATAGACTTTCTTTGCCCTGCTGGCAATATCTTTACATAAAAGAAACCGCTATCAAAAGGAGAAATGGTAGCGGTTTTTCTTATTTTTCTATTTTGTTTCATGCTCTATAATATTATTTTTATTCTATATACTTGCCCAATTGCTTTTTTTATTCTAACTTTGTATTCATATATGATTGAAAAAAGATTAAGATGACACAACAAGAAGATATTAAAAAGGCGGTCGAAGTTATGCGCAAGGGTGGGGTAATACTTTATCCAACTGATACCGTATGGGGTATAGGCTGTGATGCGACTAATGCCGAAGCTGTTGCAAAGGTTTATAAAATAAAACACAGAGATGATTCTAAGGCTTTGGTATGTTTGGTTGATTCGCAAGATCGCCTTCAACGTTACGTTCGGAATGTCCCTGATGTAGCATGGCAACTCATGGAAGCTGTGGTGAAACCTACTACCATAATTTTGGATAATGCGGTAAATCTTGCATCAAATTTGGTTGCAGAAGATGGCTCTATTGGTATGCGTATTACAAACGAGCCTTTTTCTAAGGAACTTTGTTTCCGTTTTCAAAAAGCGATTGTTAGTACATCGGCAAATATAAGTGGCGAACCTGCTGCACAAAACTATCCTGATATTTCTGAAGAAATACTCAATGCAGTAGACTATGTTTGTATGTCACGCCGACAAGAGCATAAACCTCACCAACCTTCTACCATTATAAAAGTCGGCGAGTCGGGCGAAATAACCATTATTAGAAAATAATTTCTATAAATCTAAAAAATAATTTGCCACAAATTGTTTTATCAACAAGCGTGGTTATTGAAAATGACAAACGAAACTGACAATAATATCATTTCCACCATAGACAATTGGCGTAAGGCGCATGTGTCCGACCGACAATTTGTACTTGTGTTGGCTTTCATTGTAGGTTTTTTAGCTGCGTTGGCAGCTTATATTCTGCATCTTATCATTGGAGAAATTCAAACATTAATAACATCAGGATTCCGCATGATGACCATCAACTGGTTGTATTTGCTTTACCCTGTTATTGGTATTTGGCTCACAAGTTTGTTCGTTAAATATGTTGTTCGCGACAATATTTCACATGGCATCACACGAGTTTTGTATGCTATTTCTACCAAACGCTCAGAATTAAAAGCCCATAACACTTGGAGTTCTATTGTTGCTTCTGCAATTACCATTGGTTTTGGTGGGTCTGTGGGAGCTGAAGCACCGATTGTTTTAACTGGTTCTGCCATAGGAAGTAACTTGGGTAGACTCTTTAAAATGGATAGACGCACCCTCATGTTATTGGTAGGTTGTGGAGCAACTGCTGCTGTGTCAGGTATTTTTAAAGCACCGATTGCAGGTCTTGTATTTACTTTGGAAATATTGATGGTGGATTTAACCATGGCAGCCTTATTGCCAATCCTTATTTCCTCTGTTACTGCAACTTGCTTTTCTTATTTCTTTACAGGTGGGGAATCTATGTACGACTTTAAAATGGACTATTTTTGGAGTTTAAGTCGTGTACCGCCTACCATTCTTTTGGGTATTGGTTGTGGTTTTCTCTCGCTTTATTTTATGCGTATCATGTCGTGGTGCGAAAACAAATATGCAGGACTTTCCGCTCACCCTCTCTTGAAATTATTTGCAGGCGGAATCGTTTTATCCTCACTTATTTTTGTTTTTCCTTCGCTTTATGGTGAAGGCTATAACAGTTTGCGCATCTTTATTGAAAGTAATACCGAAACTGATTGGAATCAAGTTATGCATGGTTCTATGTTTGCTGGTCATACTGAATTCTTACTACTCTACGTTGGTCTTGTCGGACTGACTAAAGTTTTCGCCACAAGTGCGACAAATGGTGCCGGCGGTTGTGGTGGTACGTTTGCTCCGTCTTTGTTCATTGGCGGTTTTGCAGGTTTCTTCTTTGCTCGCTTTTGGAATGTTCAGGAAATTGGACAATACATTCCTGAAAAGAATTTCACACTCTATGGCATGGCAGCAGTAATGGCAGCAGTGATGCACGCCCCCCTTACAGGAGTATTTTTGATTGCTGAATTGACGGGTGGATACCAACTTTTCATTCCGCTGATTATCGTTACCATTAGTTCTTACCTTACGATAAATATATTTGAACAACATAGTATTTACGCTGTTCGATTGGCTCGACAAGGAAAATTATTGACCCACCACACCGATAAAGCTGTGATGACGATGATGAACATGCAAAAGATTATCGATCGTGACTATACTTCGGTTGAACCAACAATGGAAATGGGTAAGTTGGTTCATGCGATTAGTTCAAGCCGAAACAATTATATCCCAGTGTTGAATGATAACGGAAACTTGTTAGGCGAAATTGATATTACGAAGTTGCGCCACATTATTTTCCGCTCAGAATTGTATCATCGTTTCCAAGTCTATCAGATTATGACTCAACCACCTGCTGTATTGGGGGTGAACGACCCAATGGAAAGTGTGATGAAGATTTTTGAAAAGACGGAGGCACAAATGCTTCCTGTTATCGAACCTGACGGACATTTTATTGGTTATATCTCTCGTGCAAGACTTTACAATATGTATCGTCAGTTAGTGGCCGATTTTAGCGAGGAATAAATTAGTAGTAATGCACCTTACATTCGTGAGGTTTAAGGCATTAAGGAAAAAGAAAGAAAAAGATATGGATAAGAAAGATATACGCATTGTCTTTATGGGAACACCAGAGTTTGCTGTCGAATCGCTGAAAGCGTTGGTTGAAGGCGGCTACAATGTGGTGGCAGTTGTTACACAACCTGACAAACCCGTAGGACGACACCAAGATACATTACAAGCTCCAGCCGTAAAAGTTTACGCAGAGTCAGTAGGTTTGCCCGTATTGCAACCTATTAAGATGAAAGATGCCGACTTTTTAGCTCAGTTGAAAAGCTATCATGCAGATTTGCAAGTAGTTGTAGCTTTCCGTATGTTGCCACAAGAAGTGTGGGATATGCCTCGCTTTGGAACTTTCAATGTGCATGCTGCCTTGTTACCACAGTATCGTGGTGCTGCCCCTATTAATTGGGCGGTGATAAATGGAGAAACAGAAACAGGAGTTACAACCTTTTTCCTTGACAAGAATATTGATACTGGTAGAATCATTCAACGCAAACATTTTCCTATTCCTGACCATGCGAATGCAGAATATGTTTACGATGGCTTGATGAAATTAGGGGCTGTTTTAGCAACCGAAACAATAGATTTTCTTGCTCAAAACCTATTGTTTGACATGAGCAAAGAGGAATTGACAACTGCCATAGAAAGTTTTACAGAAATACAAAATGATAGCTGCGAACTCCATGATGCACCGAAAATATTCAAAGAAACGTGCAAAATTAATTGGCAGCAACCATCAAAAGACATTTATAACTTTGTTCGTGGGTTGTCTCCTTATCCTGGCGCATGGTCAAATATGGTGGCAATCAATAACGAAACGAAGGAAAAAGGCAAGATGGTGATGAAAGTCTTCGAAACTGCTAAAACCGATATGCCGTCAAAGGGCGAGTCTGGAACGTTTATTGTGGAAGGTAAATCGCTCTATATCAATACTGCTGATAGATTGTTAGAAATAAAGGAATTACAATTATCTGGTAAGAAGAGAATAGATAGCCGTTCGTTTTTGAATGGTTTTCAACAAATAGAAAGTTATAAATTGCTTAGCGAATAAAATAAGGCTAAGATTATTATTCATATTTAAAGTAAAACGATTATGGGATTAATAGGAACACTCATAGTGGGTGCATTAGCAGGTTGGTTAGCAGGCTTCTTTATTGATAAGAAGAAAAACGGTTGTTTTTGGAATATGCTAATTGGTATCATTGGTGGTTTCATTGGTGGTAACGTTCTTTCATGGGTTAATATTGATTGGGGAGGGGGCTTTTGGGGCTCACTCGGTACAGCTTTAATCGGCTCAATTATTTTCCTTTGGATTTGGAAACTGATTTCCGATAAATAATCGGAGATGAATTATACACTTTTAAAAGGGGGCGTGCTAATGAAACATGCCCCTTTTATAATGCAAATAAGGTAAGGCTGCTGTAAGTATATTGCACCATAAAGGCAAATTCCAATTCAATTTTATTTTGAGTGCTTCAACGATAATAGTGTAATCATTTCAACGATGACAGTGCTATCACTTCATCGATGACAATGCGCAAGTTCAACATAGAACTGCAATCCCAAGTGCTGGTGTAGCTTAATAATCTATACCTGAAAACACCGAGGGGTTTGGGGGCGAGAAGCCCCCATGA